>Ga0209800_10000398_pt1 | contig 71308 bp, 66 predicted proteins | sample Higcelweek8metaG_FD_187174 | JGI IMG/M metagenome (GOLD analysis project Ga0209800, IMG submission 187174) | Freshwater pond sediment microbial communities from the University of Edinburgh, under environmental carbon perturbations - High... | ecosystem: Environmental > Aquatic > Freshwater >... | reverse complement strand
AAAAGTAAATCAGATAAGAAAGTAAGTGTTGTAACGTCTTTAGATGGGACTTCCCCACTGGATACCTCTTATACATATGGTAACGGAAGTAAATTCACGGCGGTTTCTTATGATAATCCATACATGCAGATGACCGTCGAATATATAGATGAAAACACAGCAAGACTACATTTCTCTGAGACAACCAAATTTACCTCATCAGATCCGACGGAGAACGTTTTTGCAACGAATTATGCGACGGATGAAAGGGTCAATGAGGCTTTGTGGGATGTATCTGCAACGACGATTACACCCGTTGATGGGACGATGGAGACAGGGGCCACGGCGTATGATGTGACCTTTGCGGAAAACATCACGTCAGACTGCAACATTTGTATTTCGGGTGATATTTCTGACGGCCAATACTCGCTTGCATCATCACTTCTTTCCGTCTCTGGCAAATCCCTTTATTCCGAATACCAATACACAGAACCGATTCCATTTCTGCAGGGCATCCCCGGACAACAGAAGGGGATGTATCTTGCCGTATATAATACGCCCAGTAACCAGAAGGACCCTTCGTTTACGGGGACAGTACACAAGGAAGGATATGGAAGTGCAACGCCAGCAAGTATTGATACGGATACAATTCCAGACGGGTATTTTGCATCCATTTCGCAGACGTCATTAGTGAGTGCGGAAGTAATTGATGCCGGAAACAGGCTTGTCAGACTTACCTTCTCAAGTCCGGTTCATATCGGGACGAATATTTCCATCTGTGATAATGCGATTGAGCCACAATGGCTAGGAACCATAAATACGGAAGTCTCTCCGGTTTATGAAAACATGTATGTAATTAATGGAGTCAAGTATTCCGATTCTATCGTCGTTGCATTCTCAGATCTCTACAAACAGGGAAATGCGAATGAAACGTATAATTCGAATATTCTTCCGACAGCAGGGTGTATTGTCATTACTAGCCAAGATGCAGTTGACTATTCAGGTCAAAGCATAACATCCAATATGACAAATGCATCGGGGACGAAGATCTCTGTCCGGAATTATTCGTCGGATACATATGCGAAGGTCACCAAGGCGGTTGCAATCGATTGCTTTACTGCACGCATTACATTTAGTGAGCCGGTCATTTTTCAGACTGAAACGCCAGAGAAATACATACGAATTGTGCAGAGCGTTCTTTCAAGCGAACCGGAAGTTGCGTGTGTATCCGTGATTCCAGTGGATGGAACGATGGAAACAGGTGCGACGACCTATGATATCACCTATAAGACAAGCGTCGTTATGCCAATCAGCATAAAGTTTATAGAAGACACGAGTACTCTGCAAGATGATAAGGATGCTTTCGCGATTGGTGGGCTTATCATGTCTGCTAGCGGGAAATCGATCATGTCAACAAATCTTGAAGGCGACTATGATTCTGTCAACATTGGGTTTTCCGAGTATTATCCGGGGACACCTACGATAACATCGACACCGACATCCACGCCAACTGCTTCCCCAACGGCTGCTCCAACGGCAACACCCACATCCACACCCGTGCCAACGGTTTCTCCGACATCAACCCCCTTGCCTACGGCTACTCCGACTCCTGATCGTGAGGCACCATCTGTACCAACGAATGTTTCCGCTCAGGTATTCGGATCTGCGAGCATATCAATTTCTTGGGATCAATCGGCGGATAATGTCGGGGTATCGGAGTATGTTCTCACTCGAAACGGGGAGCAAATTGCATTGCTCAACACAAATTCATATGTAGACGCGGGTTTGCTTGCTGGAACAAAATACACATATGAGGTTCAGGCCGTAGACACTGCCGGAAATCAATCTGAGAAAAGTATACCTGTAGATGCCGTTACGCTGTATAGCGGAAATGATATGGAAGCATTTTGCATTAACGGCACAGGAGGCGTAATTGATACGGTCAACCACACCATTTCGGTTGCTCTACCTGCGGGAAATCAAGCAAACAGTTTGGTCGCAGAATTCATCCTATCTGACGGGGCGTCTGCGTCGGTCGGAACGATTGCTCAGATAAGTGGAGTAACATGTAACGACTTTACAGAATTCGTTTCGTATCAGGTCGTTGCACAAGATGGGACAAGTCAGACATATGTGGTATCTGTTTTGATTCTGCCAGACATAACAGCACCAAGTATATCCCTTGCAGCGCAGGCTACTTGGGGGAAGACAAATACAATTCAGGCAACTATTTCTGATTCTGAAACGGGAGTCGCCGTGCAGAAATGGGCAGTCGGAAATCAGAATGCGAGTTATTTTTCGCAAAACGGAAACACGTTTACTGGAACAGAAATTACTGTCTCAGAAAATGGACTATATACCATTTATGCTAAAGACACAGCGGGAAACGAGCAAATTTCAACTGTAGAAGTAAGCTATATAGATCCGCTTGCTCCTACTGCCCCGCAGAATCTTCTTGTAACATCAATAACCGATCAGGGCATTGATTTGTCTTTTGATGCATCTCTTGACATGATTGGTGTAACAGAATACAGGATCTATCGTGATGGAATCCAGATAGGAACAACGACAACGACGAATTTCTCTGATTCGGATCTTTCACAAGGTCAGTCCTATTCATATACCGTTGCGGCAATGGATGCTGCTGGAAATATGTCCGAGCTTAGCGAAGCCGTCAATGCAATTTCTGCTCTTGCATCGCCGACAAATGTACATGCAGAACAAAATATTACGCAGATTCATCTGACATGGAATAGCAATTCTGATGCAACCTCGTATGATGTTGAAGTTGATGGGGTTGTGGTAGCTACGGTCACAACTGCCGAGTATTCTTTGCCAATTGTACCGCAAAATCCCGATGTCTCTTTTCGCGTTCGAGCGAATACAAGTGTAGCGACCAGTGAATGGTCAACAGCCATTACCGTGCCGTGCTTCATAAGTGAAGGAGGGACGATTTCAGAAGATACGACTTGGACAAATTCTGGATGCATGTACATAATTGAATCCGATCTGACCATTTCGGCGGGAGCGACGTTAACAATTACGGAAGGAACGGTACTTCTGGTTATGCCCGGGGTCAAGATTGTTGTTGATGGGGTCCTCAGCACGGTTGGTGAAGAGGGAAATCTTGTGACAATCTCATCGACCAAGGATGCAAATTATGGGGGGTCTGGCATCTTATCATCAGCTGATTATTGGGGAGGCATTGTCCTCTCAGGGACCGGGAGTCTTATCGGAAATGACCTTGATATAGAGTACGGATATAACACAGATACGCAGAGCGTGATAAATGATGGTGGTAACATACAGCTGACTCGAGCAAACGTTACGAATTCTCTTGCAAATGCTTGTGCCATATATGCCAATTTTACTACGCTAAATCAAGATAGATTTGATGCAATTATTGCTTGTTATGACAATGGCAATATAAGCGGACAAAATGCAGACCGGATTGCGTTTGGAGGCACTCTGAATGTAGATTTGACGGTTAGTCAAGATGCATACAAGTACGTGATGGGAAGTGACGTTGTTGTACCTGTGGGTGTAACGCTCTCATTTGAGCAGGGTATAGTTGTTCTTGCCAAAGCTACGGCTATTGATGTGTGTGGCAATCTTGCAATCAACGGTTCACAGGACAAGAGTATTCTGTTCTCTTCGCTTGAAGACTCGGAGTATCAAGGCGATGGTGTTTCTGACATATCGGAATGCTGGAAGGGGATAACAGTTGAAGAGTCTGGAACGCTAAACGCAAGTCATTTTGCATTGAAGTATGCAGGGCACGTGGGGGTTGACGGCGCTGGTGTGCCATTCTCCCTGCTGATTCGCGGAGATGCAAATATAGCGTATCTTGATCTGATACAAAGTTACACAATTGTCTCTTATCTTACAGACAATGATGTTGCGATTGCATACTCCCAGTTTCATGCGATTTCGGAAGACGCGCCATTTTGTGTCGAGGTCAACACAACAGGCACAAACGGGACATTCGCAATTACGCATTGTGAAATAACTCCAGCTCAAATGGCTATACAGTTGCTTTTTACACTGTCTGAAAGAGCCGCTTCTGACATCACGATTTCGGATAATATTTTTGAAGGGAATTGCAGTCAGAATATCAATGGCTCTTTTTCCGGAAACCTGACAATTTGTAACAATTCATTTAGTAATGGAACGCACCAGTCGATATATGGTACGACACTAGATGGATCTCTTGTAATAAGTGGAAATACATTTGACGATCCATATTTTGCAATTTCTTTTAGTAAGATTTGTACGGGATCTCTCATTGGGATCACAAATAATACATTTCTACATGCAGATTTTGCCATTTCACTGGGAACATATGGCTCGGTAGATGGCAAGGCAGACACCACAATTTCCCATAACCATATAACAAACAGCATATTTGGCATTCAGATTTACGGCGATTTTTCGGATAATACAATTACTTGCGACGATAATGTTTTTGATGGAGATTCGGCGACAAACTATGTAAAGAGCGTAGATATAGTATCTTCTGGCGGCATGAAGAGTCTCGATCTGTCAAGGAACACGTTTGCTACTTTTTATGAGCAAGCATACACCGAATGTGTCATGATTTCTGCTGCAAATTCTATCGAGTTTGCTCAAATCAATTGGAATACGTTCAATTTCCCTAATACAGGCGCAGCGCTGATCATTTCCGCCGAGGGAAATATCTATGTTAATTACAACACATTTCTGTTCTATCAACGGGGAACGGATAACCGGCCTGCAAAGGTAATATCGGCAGGCTCATATGTCAATGCATGGTTTAATTACTGGGGGTCTTGTTACGCGCCCAACTCGATTGAATACCAAGGAACATGGACGGGGATTGCCTACACGGATGCTTACGTCGATTACTCGTTCTGGCTTGGGCAGGATGTCTCTCAGAAATACTATTTCGGTGTTGACGGAATATACGCGCCGACAGGCGTATATTCTAAGACCTATTCTGATCTTGCCGTTGATTCTGCTAATGTGAGTATCAATATTGAAAGAACGTATAATTCGCTTAGCAATGAGACCGGTCCATTTGGACCGGGTTGGTCTTTCGGGTTCCAAGGAAATTGCAAAGCATATACATATACAATAACGAATGACGATGGCACACAGTCACGTATGACACTGGATGTTTTGAAGGTCATTACGCTCCCCGATGGCAGCAATTTATCCTTTACACTCGTAAATGGCGTATATCAGTCGAATAACTCAAAAAACACCTTGACGCAGACATCGGACGGCGGATATATTCTGACAACTGCGGATTCTCACACATATACTTTTAACGCAAACGGATTTCTGACAAGCGTTACAGACATCAAAGGAAACAAGGTTTCGATGGATGTTGATGCTAGTGGAGATGTTACGTCCATTACGGATAGTTCGGGACGGGTCTATACGATTACATATAACGCAGAAGGTTATATCTCGAAGATCACAGATCCCGAGGGAAGATCCGTCTCGTATGAGTACGTTGATGGGTTGCTTGTCCGCGTAAGAAATGCGATGAATCAAGTCTCCTATAAGTATCGTTATGACGAGCAAGGCTTTCTTTGCGAAATCAAGAATGCCGCTGACGAAGTTGAGCAGGCGATTACGTATAACCACGACTCAACGGACAACAAAGATAAGGTCAGCACATTGACGGATCATCAAGGAAACAAAGTATCCATTACCTATGACGTGATCAACAAGACAGTGACTGCGACAGACAGTACGGGAAGACAGTATATTGAATGGTATACGGATGCCTATCAGGTCATCAAGACACAAGATGCCGAAGGGAAGATCGCCCAAGCATCCTATGCTGATGGCGACGGAAACGTAAGCAGAAGTACGGATCGCAATGGAAATACCACGATCTATACGCTTGACAGCAAAGGAAATGTAACCCGAATAACCTATGCAGATGGAAGCTCTGTGTCCTTTACATATGACAGCAGAAACAATCGAATTTCATCTGTAGATGCACTTGGACGCATCACGTATTATGCCTACGATAGCATGAACAATCTGATTTTGCAGGCACAGGCCATCAATGGCACAGACGTGTATGTAGAAGGCTGCGACGAATCTCTTTTTGTGATCACGAAGTATGTATACTATACCGCTGAGGAAAACCTAAACCTTGGCTATCTTGTGTCCGGGCTGATGAAACAAAAGATTGATGCGAACGGGAATGTCACGACATATACGTATGACGCAAATGGATATCTTACATCGAAAAGCGATCCGGAAACAGGTCTGGTTACAACGTACGACTACAATAATATTGGCTGGCTCACAAGCATGACGACACCGAGCGGCTATACGACCAGGTACGAATATGACAATGACGGAAGACTTGTGAGAACGACAGATGCTGGCGGTGGCGTTACTCGATATGTGTACGATATTGTCGGTCGAGCGATACAGAAGATCAGTCCAAACCAGTACCTTGCATCTGATGACGGGATGAACAAGACAATCCCTGACTATACCTATGCAAATGCTAATATTGGCGAACGATATGTCTACGATACGCATGGAAACAATACTTCGAAGACCGATGCAGAAAACCAGACGACAAATTACACCTATGATCTTTACGGCAATGTTCTCTCATATATGCAGCCAAATGGTGCGATCTATTCGTTTGACTACGACGTAATGAATCGAAAAACGGCTTCCAATTATCAGGAGAATGTAACCTCCGCCAAGGTGATGTTGGAATCATATAGCTACATCATTAACCCAGATAAAACAACGACGACAAATACGACGTCCTATGTGAACGATACGGAAAGTGAAACGACTTCAGTGACCTGTGATTTTGCCGGGCGACAGATTACACAGGTAAATGCAGATGGGACACAGACATTCATTCAATACGATGCAAACGGAAAGGCAAGTCAGGCGACAAAAGAAAATGGCGCAAAGATCTACTACAAATATGATGCCTTAGGCAGAGTAACCGAGCAATGGATATCGATAGATTCGGACACATACTCATATACATCCTTCGCATATGATCGGGCAGGAAATCTGATCACTAAGAGCGTTGGGGTCGACTCCGTCGCGTTGTGGAGCGTAGCGGAGACATGTATTGAAACCGTATACGAATATGATCGGAACAATCGAGTGACGGTCGTATCAAATAGTGCATCGCAAAAAACAATGTATTATTATGACAGCGAAGGGAATGTATGTAAGACCGAGCAATTCTCATCAACCTCCGAGGCTATTACGACTGAATATATCTATAATTACTTGGGGAAACCTTTGTCAGTCGCATCATATGTTCGCGCGGGGGATCTTGTCGGTTACGATTATTCTGACCAGACACTCGTCAAACTGACTATCCAATATACCTATGATAAGAATGGAAACCAACTCTCTGTTACAGCCCCCCATGGCGTAACGACCTATTATACCTATGATAACGCAGGCCGAAAAACGGGGACAAGCACGCAAAATGACAATGAGCTTGGCGTTCTTTCTTTGATCCATACATCTGTTACATACACATGGGACGGGAAGGTTCTGACGCAGACGGATGCAAAGCAAAATACGACAACGAATGTATATGATGGGCAGGGGCATGTAACGAAGACGATCACTGCCGACGGGAATACCACCGCATATTACTATGATCGTGCTGGTCGACGGATCGCCGTGGTTTCTCCCAACTACTATGACGAGACAAAGACCCTTGATCAGATGAACCGCACGGAATACACCTATGATCAGATGAACCGAGTGAAAACGATTTCACAAACGTACTTTGACAGTACCTCTGGTGTGTGGATTACCTATGTTGAGAAGGCTTATCAATATGATAATGTCGGAAATGTTATCAAAGAGCTTGACGCACTCGGATTCGCGGCAGGAACGGGCACGACAGATGATGAGAAGATCAGTACTGGTTATGGTACGATAAAGTCCTATAATCTTGCGGGGCAGATGCTCACGTCCAATGATCCTGTCTCACAAGATCGGGGGATTGCAAGTTCTGTCACCTATACATACGACGCTCTTGGCAGAAAAACATCGGCCACGAATGCAAACGGCACAATTGTGTCATACTACTATAACGACATGAACAAACTTGCATGGGAATCACTTCGAACCAACGAGAACGATTCACATCTCATCGAGGCATATTCCTACGACTTGCTTGGGAATGTTACCGTTACCACCGATGCTAACTTTCATTCAATCGTGTATGCATACAACTCTCTCGGAAAAGTAAGCAGGGTGATCGCATCAGGTGATGCGACAGTTGAGACGCTCCTCACATTCTATCAATATGATATGTCCGGCAATCTTGTGAGACAGTGGACAACAACCGGAGAACTTGTAAGCAACACATACGATAACCTTGGCAATCTCCTTTCAACCACACAAAGTACGGTTGACGGTGAGCAGGCGATTACGACTACGAATAAATATGACATGAATGGCAATCTCTGTTATTCGTCCGATGCCAACGGAAATGTTACGACATACACATATGATGCCACAAATCGTCTTGTCACGATGTCCAAGGATGGGAAGACTTCCACTAAAACGTATGATGCAAATGGGAATGTACTTGAGACGACGGACTGGCTTACAAATCAGACAACAAATATCTACGATGCGCTCAATCGTGTAATTGCGCAAATAGATCAAAATGGCGTAACCGTCTGGACATTTACGTACAACAACAATAGCCAGCAAATAACGGCGACAGATGCACTTGGGAACACAAAGACATTCACATATGACAAGAACAATCGCCTGATTCGGACGACAGATTCTGCAGGGAATGTTACCCTCCAGTCCTACGACAATGTAGGGCAAACGGCAAGCATAACCGATGCCAACGGAAATGTCACGACATACACATACGATGCATATAACCGTCTGACACAAGTCATATGTGCAAACAATGACACAACGACCTATACATATGACTACGCAGGCAACGTACTTACGATGACGGATGGAAAAGGGAACGTGACCACCTATGAATACAACTGCAAAAACCAAGCAACAAAAGTAATCAGTGATGGGGGCAGAAGCGGGGAAGCAGGTAATTACTTCTATGATGACACGAAACTGGTTCGTTATGAGTATTCCGCGGATGGAAAACTTACGACAAAGACAGACAGAAATGGAAATGTAACCACATATACATATGACGTTCACGGAAACCTTCTTATCGTGTCTGTCGCAAATGGCGAATCAGTACAGACCATCTCCTACACATATGACAGGAACGGAAACGTACTTGCCATGACAGACGCCACAGGTACGACAACAAGAACATATGACGCCTTTAACCGAACAACATCCAAGACCGTACCAGAAATGGGTACGAGCACCTACGCGTATGATATTACAACTGGAATGAGTGAAGGATATGTTGCAGAAACTTCGACAGATCCGAAGGGTAACATCACCCAAAAAATCTACGACCGAACAGGTCGCCTCTCGTCAGTCATCTCAGACGGCAAGACAACTGTCTATACCTATTACGCGAACGGAGCCCTCCAAAGCGTCATAGGCAGTGACGGCTCCCGCGAAGATTACACCTACACAGCAGACGGCTTCCTTCATACGCTCACAAACAGCTTAGTAGACGGCACCATCATTGATTCATACACATATGCGTATGACGCAGCGGGCAATATCACCAGCAAAGTCGATGGAAAAGGAATAACATCCTACACCTACGACAACCTAAATCGTCTCGCCTCTGTCACCGAGCCTTCTGGAAAAACAACAGCCTATACCTATGACCCGTCCGGAAATCGCCTCACGCAGACGGAAACAGAAGGAACAGTCATAACCGTCACTGCCTACACCTATGATGGTCTCAACCGTCTCGTCAGCACAGCCGAGACCGTAAACGGCATCCTATCCGAGACGATCACCTACACCTATGACAACAATGGGAACGTCCTGTCGAAAATCAGCACAGCTTACATATCCGGCGAACCACAGGCACCCGTTGCCGAGCAGGTCAACACCTACGACCTCCTAAATCAGCTGATCCGAACAATCACCTCCGAGGGAATAACCGTCGAAAACACCTACAACGGAGACGGATACCGTGTCGGTAAATCCGTAAACGGCAGCCTAACCTACTATCTCTATGAATACGACAAAGTCGTTCTCGAAGAAAACATAAACAAAGATCAGATCGGCCGAAACGTCTACGGCATCAACCTCATCTCGCGTGAAGTTGGCGCAGACATCTTCCTCTACCTGTATAACGGACACGCAGACGTCACGGCTCTTCTTGACGAAAACGGAAGCATAGCAGCAACCTACTACTACGACGCCTTCGGAAACATCCTAGAGCAGACAGGAATCGAAAGCGGCAACATCCTTTTCGCGGGTTACCAGTACGATGCCGAGACAGGCCTCTACTACCTAAACGCAAGAATGTACGATCCGCTGACGGCCCGTTTCCTGCAAGAAGATACCTATACCGGCACCCATAACGATCCGCTGAGTCTAAACCTATACACATACTGCCATAACGAGCCGCTGATGTACTCCGATCCGACGGGGCATAAGAGCGAGGGAAGAACGCCGACAAAGACACATAATCCCAATAATAGAAGGACTGCGAGTGCACACGAAACTTCGCATAATGTGCAGGTTGGGAAAAGTGAAACAAGTGTAAATGCATTACAGCATGTTCAACGCGGCGAAATATTGAGTTCTCCCGCAAAAAAAGTAATCGACATCGGCATCGACATTTCCTTTGGGGACATTGCCGATGGATGCAAAAAAGTCGCAACTACGCTTTTTTCACCAGTACGCGAGAACATTGCTCTTACTGGGGAATGGCTGGGAACACTGCCAGAATTTGGGGCGAATCTGATAAGAAATAGTGGGTATGCGTTAGAAGGTACCTTTGACAGTTCGATACCCGCATACTTGTACATAACAGGCAAAATTGATTATGATGAATATTGTCAACTTTGCAACGAACAAATCAAGGAAAAATGGGATGCGTTCTCTGATGAAGTCCAATATGTATTTTCTGACTTTAATCATGCGGAGTCTTTTGCACAAGGCTGCAGTAATGAGTCGCTTATCGCGCCGTTCAAACCGATCACAAAAATTATCGAATTTCTGGATGAAGCCTATCCCGGAGAAAACTATACTTCGGAAGGTATAGAAAGCATCTATTCGGGCTATCACGAAACACTGCAAAATTTGACCCCGCTCGAAGAGGACGAAAGGGCGTATAATGATGGTACGGTGCCAGCAGACATCGTGGGTGAAGTCGAATTTACCATACTTGCTTCCGAGTTTGTCTTTAGTCGATTTTCGCTCTCATCCGTTGTGCAGAGCCAACTGACAGGTTCGGGTGGGGGTGGTGCGAATTCTATCAAAACACCTTATGGCGAAGCAATCCAGAGTACTTCAGAAGCTGCGTTAGCAGTTAGGGATAGCGTCAGTAACGGAGAATACGTATATAGAGCAGGTCAACTTGGACAATCAAATATAGCAGCTGCCCAATTCTGGGCAGCTGAAAATCCATTAAATCCTGGGTATGCTGATAGATATGGTGTCTATTTTGGCCAACAAGATTATATAATAAGGGGTACTGTAAATTCTGGGAGTAATTTTATTACTAGATCTGCACCAGCTGGGGGACTTAATTCAGGGGGAGGAATAGAAATCGTTACTCAGCCAGGCGGTGTCAAGATAGATTCATTTTATATGCCATAATTTATAAATACAAGTGAGGATAGTTTTATGCGTTTTCAGTTTAATAATTATATAGATATGACAGATTTTGCTAAGAGATTAGGACGTTTTCTTTTAGAGAAGGGTTTCAGAGATGAGTCTATGCGTATAAATATGTTTTCGGTATTTTTCGATTTGCCATCGGTTTATTTGGGCGAATTTCGAATTGCACTATCGGATATCCTGAAAGAGAATATTATATCCGATAGAGAAATGAGAGAAAATGTTGAAACGACAATTAATCAAATAAATGAATCATTTGATAAGGCAAACGGCATCAAATAGTAGGCATGTGCAAATAGTATTTATGCAATGGTATATCCATCAAGACGAAGATTAACAAACGAAAAAATCACGTGAAATCTTGAAATTGCCGAGCAGGTCAACACCTACGACCTCCAAAATCAGCTGATCCGAACAATCACATCCGAGGGAATAACCGTCGAAAACACCTACAACGGAGACGGATACCGTGTCGGTAAATCCGTAAACGGCAGCCTAACCTACTATCTCTATGAATACGACAAAGTCGTTCTCGAAGAAAACATAAACAAAGATCAGATCGGTCGAAATGTCTATGGCATCAACCTCATCTCACGCGAAGTCGGCGCAGATACCTTCCTCTACCTGTATAACGGACACGCAGACGTCACGGCTCTTCTGGACGAAAACGGAAACATCGCAGCAACCTACTACTACGACGCCTTCGGAAACATCCTAGAGCAGACAGGAATCGAAAGCGGCAACATCCTCTTTGCGGGCTACCAGTACGATCCAGAGACCGGCCTCTACTACCTAAACGCAAGAATGTACGATCCGCTGACAGCTCGTTTCCTGCAAGAAGACACCTATACCGGCACCCATAACGATCCGCTGAGTCTAAACCTATACACATACTGCCATAACGAGCCGCTGATGTACTCCGATCCGACGGGGCATAAGAGCTTGTGGAAGAAAATAAGAGATACCGTCTCAAGTGCTGTATCTACGGTAAGTGATACGACGAGAACCGTGACAAATGCGGTACGAACAGTAGCCACATCCGCGCCGGTAAGAAGTGCGGTACGAAACGTAGCAACAAGAACCCTGCTCGGAACAGCAATGGCCTCCAACACTATCTCAAAATCACTGCATAAAACAATGCAAACAACGGTAACGGAACCCTTTGAAGATTTTTTGGGTAAAATTAGAGATATTCCTTCCAATATCGAGTATTCATGTTCAAGCCCAAATAGATTCTTTTCGGCGGCACTGGGCGCCAGCGTAAAAGTCATAGGCAACCTCGTCCTATCGCCAACAGCCTTTGTCATGGACTATACGGTCTTTCTTCCCAATACCATCCAGAACATAGTACGAGGGGAAGAGAACTGCCCAATCGGAACGTGCAGTTCTGCTGTCGATCAATTGATGGACAATATAGATACATACTGTGTAAATGATCTTGGCGTGGATCAGAGAGCGTACGAAGGAGGAGAAAGTAACGCCGATGTATTCACAACCACGGTTGGGGTATACTATGGCATAAAGGGAATCTGCTCACTGGCAGAGAGTGTGGCGGCTTGGCGGAATGCGAGTGGTATAGCTAGGAATGCAAGCACGGCAGCTGAGGGCCAAATGACAGGCGGGATGGGGGATGCGGCGGATGACGTCGTGAGTGGTATTGTTGGGGATACAAACACGGCTGCTGAGAGCGAAATGACTGGCGTGATGGGGGATGCTGCGGATGACGTCGTGAGTGGTATAGCTAGGAATGCAAGCACGGCTGCTGAGAGCGAAATGACCGGTGTGATGGGGGATGCGGCGGATGACGTCGCGAGTGGTATTGTTGGGGATGCGGAGAATGCAGTTGAGGGAACGAGTAACACTACTCAACAACTACAAGGACTTGCTAATAAAGCAAATCAAGCAGTACCAGGTCAAGGAACTGTACCAGGAACATTAAAGCATACAGAGTTCGCCAATCAAGTAAAGGGTTTAAACAACCCATTGTTGCAACCAGAGGTAACATATAAAAATGGTCAAATAGTTTCTTATGGAACAAAGGGTGGAGTAAGGCTTGATGTAGTAGAATACAATGCTAACGGGACAATTAAAGCTGTGTATGATTTAAAAACAGGAAAAGCGGGATTAACAAACAGCAGAATACAAGAAATACAGAATAATTTGCCAAACAATGCTCCTGTATACGAAATTAGACCAAAATAAATAATAGGTTGGAGGAAGGGTAAACAATGGAGAAAAAGGCTTTACAGAAGATTATTAAAGAGTTTTTTACTACATTCGCAAAACAACATAATTTTATATTTTATAAGCCTACATTAATGCTTAGGGTATGCAATGACACTCTTCACATAATAAACTTTGATTTACCAAGTCAAGGATTGAATTGCAATATTGCAATTCAACCATTGTACATACCATCTGATACTATCACTTTAAGCTTTGGTAATCGTTTAAACCACTTTAAAACGAGGTTGCCTGGAACATGGGGTTATAGTAATGACAAAAAAGATATTGAAAAAGACCTTTCACAGGTTAAAGAATTGCTTGAAATAAACGCTATGCCTTGGTTCAATGAAGTTGGTAGACCAGAAGGTATTATTTCTTTCATTGAAAGTGGTTTAGCTGAGGATATCAATATTATTGTGGGATTTCCTCCAATTTTTAGAAGTATGTATTTAGGGTTTAGTTATCTGTACACTAACAAAATAGGTCTTGCTGAGAAACCATTGCAAGAGGTTGTTGAACAGTGTAAAGATGACAAGAGAGCTTGGGTAGCTCAGCAAAATGAAATGATTAATAATACTTTGGTGCTTGCTAAAAACGAACCTAACAAAATCAGTGAAAAGCTTAATGAATTTGCCAGAATAACAAAAGACAATCTAAAAATTAAGATATAAATATAGGTCACACAGTTTCGGCTGATGTGGCCTTTCTTTATGCTTTAAAACGTGTCGATATATCCAACTCTGGTTGTGACACCGCTTTGGACTTCCTTTTTCTGCGGTAAATGAGGTTTTCCTCGCTACATGACCCCGAAGCCGACCCCGAGGGGCAAATTCTGACCCCGGTAAAAATGCCTTCCGACCCGCATTGCGGGGCGGTGTTCGCCGGAGTGGGGGCGCTCTGCGACCCCGCTCCTTTAACCTGCTTGGTTTTCAACCCCATGGTTCACCCCACAAATTGAGGTGACGAAAAACATTTTGAGTCTGCATTTTGAATGATAAAACCCTTTCGCTTAAAGCCGCCAAATACGGTTTCATTTTTGCCGAATGGGCTAACACCTTATGGCGGTTAACAAAACGCGACACAGCCGCACACGGTGGCTTATGGCGTTAAGCATTCATGTGCCGGATAACGAGTGTATTTATGAAAATGTAACATGCAGCTTCTGCAGACTGCCGGTAACGAACATATAAACCGGCTTGCACCCATAGTTCATGGTGAACCATATCTTGACCGATATTTTTGCCCATGCTAAAATGGGAGGTAGCCGGGGGTTTAAGGGGGAAAACTTCCTGGAAGATTATTAATAAAGCATCTCATAAAAAACAGATACAGGCAGAGAAGAAAAAACGATAACATTTTTTCTTCTCTGTTTTTTCTCTCTGATTTTTCTTGCAGGCATTCAAACAATCTACTTGCAATCCTTCTGTATCAGAGTTAACATCACACACAACGTAAGAATGAACCAAGGCTCGTGATGCCTGAAATCACGTAATTTGTCACACTATGAATGGATAGGTTGGCGTTCCCTTGCGAGGTCGAGAGACTAACGCTCTTAAAGTAAGCGGTAAACTGTACACACATATGGAACCTTGAAAACATATGTCAAACTTATCTCCAAAGGAAAACGGAGGTAAGAAGCATGTTGCATAATGAGAAACACAAGGAATGGGAACAGCGGATAGCAGAATTTCAACAAAGTGGTCTGAATATGCGCCGTTGGTGCCGGGAACAACAGATCCCCTACGAACGGATGAAATACTGGAAGAACCAGCTCAAGGAGAGCGCTGTGTTAAAGAGCAGTGACAGTATAAAGGTTGCTTCGCCAACTTGGGCAAAAGTTCCTGCTGTCCTTGAGAAGAAGGTAACACGATCCAGTCCGATTACCGGAAATCTGCTCATACATATCCGCGAAATCGTGGTTGAGGTGCCTGTAGGATTCGATTCAGTTACTTTACGAGAAGTCCTCTCGGCCGTACAAGCTTCATGGTAGAGCTCAGCGGAACTGACATCGTTTATCTGGCTTGTGGCGTAACCGATATGCGCAAAGCGATTGACGGCCTTTCCGGCATGGTGGAACAGCATTTCAAACTGGACCCTTTCAACCGTGCGATGTTTGCCTTTTGCAACAAAGACAATAACAAGATCAAGATTCTGCAGTGGGACAATAACGGATTCTGGCTCTACTATAAGCGCCTGGAGAAAGGACATTTCCGGTGGCCGAAGAATCCGGATGAGATAAAAGAGATATCCGGGCGCGAATTCAGATGGCTTTTGGACGGACTTTCGGTCGAACAACCCAAAGCACACAAGTCTGTAAATGCAAGGTTTTCTTCCTGAAAATCCGTTGTCAAAAAGCCGATTAGAAGCTTGCAAATAGGGCGTTTATCGGCATTTTGCGAATGGATTTTCCGGACGTTTTCTGGTACTCTGTTGGTATGAAAACAGCAAGCGAAAACCAAAAACTTAATACAAATCTGAGCACATTCTCCAGAGAAGAACTCCTGGAAAAATGTCTGTGTCTGGAAGCCGAGAATACCCAGTTGCAACAGCAGCTGTATATCCTAAGTGAACAGATGACGCTTGCTAATAAAAAGATTTATGGACCCTCTTCGGAGAAAACCTCTCCCGAGCAGCTGTCCTTCTTCAACGAAGCTGAGTCTTTGGCAGACCCCAAGCTCCCTGAACCGCAGGTCGAAGAAATCACCTGCGTAAGAAAGAAGCATAAGGGAAAGCGTGAAGAAGACATGGCGTCTCTTCCTCTGGACATTATTGAATACGCTCTGCCTGCATCCGAATGCACCTGCCCTCAGTGCGGAGAGTCTCTGCACCAGATGAGCAAAGAGATCCGTTCGGAACTTGTATTTGTTCCTGCCCAATTCAAGAAAGTCCAGCACGAGCGCCTGATCTATTCCTGCAGGAACTGTGAGAAACAAGCGATTGCAACACCCGTCATAAAAGCGTCTGCTCCTGCTGCTCTCATAAAGGGAAGCATAGCATCGGCCTCCCTTGTCGCCGGAGTCATTAACGCAAAGTATGTCAACAGTATGCCTCTTTACCGTCAGGAGAAAGAGTTTGCCAGACAGGGTGTCTATCTTCCCCGACAGAATATGGCCAACTGGCTGATCCGGTGTACGGACGATTACTTCAAGCCGCTCTACGAGAGGATGCGGCAGGAGCTTCTTACAAACGATGTTTTGCATGCAGACGAAACTACAACGCAAGTTCTAAAGGAGCCTGGGCGAAAACCAACGTCCAATAGTTACATGTGGCTGTACCGAACTGGCAGGAGTGACCGTCCTGTGGTCTTGTTTGAATACCAGCAGACACGGGCGGCGGAACATCCGAAAGCTTTTCTATCCGGATACAAGGGATACCTGCACGTAGAAGGCTATGCGGCGTACCATGGACTGCCCAAAGAAATCGTTATTGTCGGTTGTTTTGCGCATGCTCGAAGAAAGTTCGACGAGGCTCTCAAAGTCATGTCGGAGAAAGATCGGGCCGGATCCAAAGCGGAACGGGGCCTGCAATATTGTAATACCCTGTTTGCCATCGAACGCGAAATCCAGAATCTATCTGACGAAAAACGCATGGAAATACGAAAAGAGAGAAGCCAGCTGCTCCTAGAAGAATTCCACACATGGCTTACACTGGTAGAACCGCAGATGCTTCCTAAATCCAAGCTTGGTAAGGCCATACATTATACGCTGGACCAGTGGAAATATCTGACCGGATATCTGCTGGATCCTCGACTTGATATCTCAAATAATTTGGCGGAACGTCAAATTCGAACCTTTACAATCGGACGTAAAAACTCTCTGTTTTCGGATACCCCCAAGGGAGCTTTTGCCAGCGCCGTCATTTACAGTCTGGTAGAATCAGCCAAAGAAAATGGACTCAAACCCTACGTATATTTCCAGTATCTTCTGTCCCGGATGCCTGACATGGATTTCAAAAACAATCCTGAAAAACTGGAATCCCTGCTTCCGTGGTCACCTGATCTGCCTGAAGATTGCCGGTTACCAGCAGATTCCGCGAAAAATACGCAGGAAGATTGATCCTTACGGCTTTGTGTCAAGGTGTGTGAGGTTTACCGCTTACCGTGATTCTGTCTGTATGGGGGTAAGCGTCAAAGGAACAGACGCCTTTCCAATACGATAATGAGGAGAGAAAATGGACTCTAAAGATATTTTAGCAGACTTAAGAGGACTAAAGAGCACTAAAGTGTCTGACAACAATTTTGGCAAGGGATCTCCGGTCAGCGAAAGATGGATCCTGAGCATTGTGGCTTGATTTTGAAAAATGCGTGATATGCACCGCTTTCTCCGAGATCATTTTACGCTAACGACACTTGCTACCATCTGTTTGAGAGCCAGTCGTTCATTTTAGGCAAATTTCACACAAAAATGACAAAACGGTCAGCACAAAAATAAAAAAGATGGTATAATTACTTTTAGTGTTGCAGGGTAACATCACAAAAATTGAAGGAAAAAAGGGGTATTATTTATGAAGACATTTAAGAAGATTCTGGTTTTGGGACTGTCCGTATCCATGTTGATTTCGCTTGCCGGATGTAACAAGAAGACAATTGACGCAGACAAATTCGAAGACGTAATGGATGATTTGGATTACAGTGTCACGGTGGAAGATGACGAGGATTATCTTGACAATGGACAGGAAGAAGCCGGATATGCGTATGACGACGATTATGAATATATGGTAGCATACGTGAAATATGAAGACAAAGACGATGCCATTGATGATTACAAAGACTTGGTTGACGATATTAAGGACGCGAAGGATGACGATGAATTTGACGGCAAGATCTCGGAGTCTGGGTTTGGCAACTACAAGAAGGTTATTGTAAACGGCGAATTTGATGATAGCGATGATTATGGTGATGAGACGGTTTATATGGTTGTGTATCGCATTGATGATACGCTCATTTCCGTTATAGCCTATGACAACAATAAGAAAGACATCAAAGAAGTCAATAAGATTCTTGAGGAATTGGGATATTAATTCCTGTTTTTTCTGAATTTACTGCAAGAGAATCTCCCGGCGCGCCTAGCTCCGTCGGGAGATTTTTTGTTAAAGCATTGACATAGCGGTCATTTCACCGTAGTATTCAAATCTGAATCTATTACGAAAGGTAGTGATGTTAGGGTTGGAAGAAAAGCTGACTTTATACGGCTTTAACAACCTCACAAAGACACTTAGCTTCAACATCTATGATGTTTGCTATGCAAAGAGTGAGAGAGAGCAAAGGGACTATATTGCATATGTTGACGAGCAGTACAATTCGGATCGTCTGACAAAGATCTTGTGTGAAGTGACAGGTATGATTGGTGCACATGTGCTAAATATATCGAAGCAGGATTATGACCCGCAGGGAGCGAGTGTGACACTTCTGGTTACCGAGGAAGCGATGTCCGAGAGTGCGATCGACCAGTCTTGTAACCGGGGGCGCGGAGGATCTCTGACGCCGAAGGATTCAATCGCGGGGCACCTAGATAAGAGTCATCTGACGGTGCATACCTATCCGGAATATCACCCGGACAACTCCATTGCGACTTTCCGCGTGGATATTGATGTATCGACATGCGGAACGATTACTCCGCTTAATACGCTGGATTACCTGATCGGGAGTTTCGACTCCGATATTATTACGATTGATTATCGCGTCCGCGGCTTTACGCGTGACGTTAATGGCAAAAAGTTATATATGGATCACGATATTACGTCGATTCAGGATTACATTAATAAGAAGACGCTTGAGACCTATGATGCGATTGATGTGAATGTATATCAGTCCAACATTTTCCATACAAAAATGCTGATTAAGGAACTTGAACTGCAGAATTACCTTTTTAATAAGGATGTTCGCGAATTGCCTCCGAAGGAGAGACTTTCCATTTCGAGTAATCTTCGTCGCGAAATGATCGAAATTTTCAGCGGAATGAATATTTACTGATTTCTCGGGGGAGTAAGGGATGTGTGCTTTTTTACCGGATAGGGATTTGTGCGCACAGGCACGCGCGCCAATCTATGAGGCGCTTCTGGAGTATAAGGCAATGCGCGTTGTCTCTTTTGACGTGCCCGGACACAAGCAGGGCAGAGGGAATGCGCCCCTTACCGAATTCCTCGGGAAGGATTGCCTTTCGGTCGATGTGAATTCGATGAAGCCGCTTGATAATCTGTGTCACCCTGTCTCGGTCATTCGAGCGGCGGAAGTCCTTGCTGCCGAAGCCTTCGGTGCCGCACATGCCTTTTTTATTGTGAATGGTACGACGGCGGCTGTACAGGCTATGATTATGAGCGTCTGTCATCCGGGTGATGAGATTATTATGCCGAGAAATGTACATAGGAGCGCGCTGTCCGCGCTGATTCTATGCGGCGCGGTTCCGGTCTACATAAATCCCGGTGTCGATAAAGTACTGGGCATTCCTCTCGGAATGGCTCTTGCCGATGTAGAAGGTGCGATTCGCGCGCATCCGAAGGCTAAGGCAATTATTGTGAACAATCCTACCTATTATGGTATTTGCTCAAATCTGCCTGCCATTGTGGATCTGGCACATAGATACGGGATGAAAGTTCTTGTTGATGAGGCTCACGGCACACACTTCTCCTTTCATGATGCGCTTCCGCCGTCTGCGATGGCTTGCGGCGCGGATATGGCGTCTGTCAGTATGCATAAGACGGGCGGATCACTTACTCAGAGTTCTTTTCTGGTTGCCGGTCCGAATGAGAAAGAAGGGTATATTCGCCAAATTCTCAACCTAACCCAAACGACAAGTGCGTCATATCTGCTTATGTCATCGCTTGACCTTTCTCGCCGCAATTTAGCGCTAAACGGGAAAGAGATTTTCGGGAAAGTTCTTTCTCTTTCGCAATATGCAAGAGATGAGATTAACCGGCTGGGTGGATATTATGCGTTTGCCAAGGAGAAGATAAACGGGGATACGATTTTTGACTTTGATACGACGAAGCTCTCCGTATTTACTAGACCGATTGGGCTTGCGGGGATTGAGGTATATGATCTGCTTCGAGATGAGTATGGTATTCAGGTGGAATTCGGAGATCTGGGCAATTTCCTGGCAATGATTTCCGTCGGAGATCGGGAGCGGGAAATTGAGCGTCTGATTAGCGCACTTGCGGAAATCAGACGGCGCTTTAGCAGAGATCCGGCGGGGCTTTTTGACCACGAATACATTCACCCGCAGGTTTGTATGACACCGCAGGAGGCTTTTTACGCGGAGAATTATCCTCTACCCATTCGGGACTGTATTGACCACATCTGCGCGGAATCAATTATGTGTTATCCGCCGGGCATTCCCATCGTGGCTCCGGGGGAGAAAATTACGCAGGAGATTGTGGACTATATTTTGTATTCGAAAGAGAAGGGCTGTTTTCTAACGGGAACAATTGATCCCGATGTACGTGAGATTCGTGTTGTGAAATAACTTGTCAGCATTATACAAAGCTTGCCATAGGAGGACTGCATATGGAAATTTGGTACACGGAGCAACATACGCCAAGCGTTCGATTCTCGATTCGTGTCGATAAGACGCTTTATACCGAGCAGACCGAGTTTCAGAGGATTGATATTTTCGAGTCGAATGAATTCGGGCGGTGCCTGACGCTTGACGGTCTGATGATGGTTACGGAGAAGGATGAATTCATCTACCATGATATGATCGTGCATGTGCCTATGGCGGCAAATCCTCAGATTTCACGTGTGTTGGTTATTGGCGGCGGTGACGGCGGGACGATTCGCGAGCTTGTGAGATATCCGAATGTCACGCATGTGGATCTTGTCGAAATTGATACGAAGGTTGTCTCCGTTTGCCAGGCGTATTTTCCGTCCCTTGCCGGAGGTTTTTCTGATCCGCGCGTGCATATACATATTGAGGACGGACTGCGCTACATTCGCTCACACGAGAACGAATATGACCTGATTATCGTAGATTCGACCGATCCGTTCGGGCCGGGCGAGGGACTTTTCACAAAAGAATTCTACGGAAATTGCTATAAAGCGCTTACGGAAGACGGGATACTCGTGAATCAGCACGAATGTCCTTACTATCCGAAATACGCACAGGCGATGCAGCGCGCACATAAGAGAATTCAGAGTTTCTTCCCGATCTGCAAGGTATACCAAGCGCACATTCCAACGTATCCTTCCGGACACTGGCTCTTCGGATTCGCATCGAAGAGGATAGATCCTGTTACGGATTTGGATGCTACGGTGTGGAATGCAAGAAAACTTGCGACAAGGTACTACAACACAGATCTGCACGTAGGCTCATTTGCCCTGCCAAATTACGTCCGGGATCTTCTCTCGTATTGAGGAGAGAATTATTTCTTTGATTCGTCCGTAGGATCTCTCGGGATGACGGAGTGATTGTTCTTAACGGTACAGAGGGTGACAATCGTCTGTGTCTTCTGCACACCGGACACGCTCTTGATTCTTGTTAGCAGGCGTTCAAGCGTCTCCGTGCTTTCTGTCACAATCTTGATTAAGTAATCGAAATCTCCTGCAAGATAGTGACACTCCAGAATCTCGTCCTGTGTATTTACGAACGCGACAAAATGCTCTGAAAAATGAGGCTTCTCCAGGCTGATAAACATCATAGCAATCAGCTTCATGTTTAATGCGGACGGGCTGACAATGGCCGTATATTGCGTGATGATTCCAGCGGTCTCTATTTTGCGGATGCGGTCGCTTGTGGCCGGAATGGACAAATTGACCTTGGCACTGATATCGGAAATGGATGACCGCGCATTCTTCTGTAGAATAGTAATGATCTGTCTATCAATTGAATCCATAATGTCCCCCTATCTTAATCGAAAAATATCAACAAAAATATGCCCGAGATGTCATATATATAGGGTCTCGTATTCTCACCATTGAAAAACGAAAATTATCACTATTCTACGAAAAAATGGTTGCAGATGCAAGAGAAAACATTAATTTTTTCGGTTTTTATTTCGCAAAGGATTGAATTTCGTAAATAATTAACGCAAGAGAAGGCAATTTCAGAGCATTGCTTTCGGACGCACGAGTGCGTTTCCTGTATAATGTATAGAAAAATCAAATCGCATACGACATGCCTTTTTTAGGAGGAAATATGGATTTTGCCTTGCTTCTTGCCACGGAGTTTTCTCTTGATCCAGAAAACACAAAAAACACGATTGCCCTTCTGGATGACGGAAATACGATTCCGTTTATCGCTCGCTACCGTAAGGAAGCTACAGGCGGCATTGATGATCAGGTGCTGCGCCGATTATCGGATCGCCTTGAGGCGCTTCGTGCGCTCGAACAGCGCCGGTTTGATGTTCTTCGTCTGATTGGTGAGACGGGTCTTCTGACTCCCGAGATCGAAAAGGAAATATCTGCCGCACAGACTATGACAAGCCTTGATGATATATACAGGCCTTTTCGTCCCAAGAGGCGCACACGTGCATCTATGGCAAAAGAAAAGGGTCTTGCGCCACTCTCTGAGGCTTTGCTTTCCAAAAAAATGACCGATGAGGTTCTTCTTGCAGCAGCCGATGCGTGCCTGACAAGCGAAAATAAAGTATCGGATCGAGAAGAGGCCTTTGCCGGAGCGATGGACATAATTGCCGAACAGATAAGTGAACATGCACATCTGCGGGATCGGCTCCGAAACATTTTAGTGCGTACGGGACGCATTGTTTCCAAAGGACGAAAAAAGGGCGAATCCGTTTATGAATTGTATTATGATCACAGTGAATCCATTGAACGTGCCGCGGGACATCGCATTCTAGCGATGAATCGGGGAGAAAAGGAAGAGTATCTCTCGATTTCACTTGAGATGGACGACAACTTGGCGCATTCGCATATCCTACAGGTATTTCCTTCCGGCTGTAAGCTTGCCGCGAAATATATGGAGAAGACGGCTGAGGACGCTTGGAAGAGACTTCTGCTGCCATCACTTACAACAGAGATCCGCACGGTACTGACTGACCGCGCGGAGGATGAAGCGATGCGTGTTTTCTCTCAGAATCTGAAGAACCTTCTTATGACGCCGCCGATGCGCGGCCATGTGGTGCTTGCACTAGATCCGGCGTTCCGGACGGGTTGTAAGCTTGCCGTCATTGATCAGACGGGAAAGCCTCTGTATACAGGCGTGATTTTTCCGACGCCGCCACAAAACAAAATTGCGGAATCAGAGCAGAGTCTTACAGAGCTTTTCGCAAAGTATCATGTCACGATGATTGCAATCGGGAATGGCACGGCATCACGAGAGACGGAGAAATTTGTGTCGGATTTCCTCCTGCGCGAGAAGTCTTCCATCGTGTACTATATGGTTAATGAAGCCGGCGCGTCTATATATTCGGCTTCTGAGCTAGCTGCTTCGGAATTCCCCGAGCTTGATCTGACGAAGCGAAGTGCCATCTCAATCGGACGACGACTGCAGGATCCGCTTGCGGAGCTTGTGAAAATTGACCCCCAGTCTATCGGTGTCGGTCAATACCAGCATGATATGAATCCCAAAAAGCTTGCACACAATCTTGGCGGCGTTGTCGAGGCGTGCGTGAATGACGTAGGCGTTGACCTGAATACGGCCTCGACCTCCTTGCTTTCCTACATCGCAGGCATCACAAAACCAATCGCACAGAATATCGTCTCTTTTCGCGAAGAGAAGGGCGCCTTCAGATCAAGGGAGGAACTCAAAAAAGTACCCAGACTCGGACCCAAAGCGTATGAGCAGTGCGCAGGGTTTCTTCGCGTTCCGGACGGGGTTGAACCACTTGACAATACATGCGTGCATCCAGAGTCATATCCGCTTGCGCGTGCCATACAAGCTTCTGCTAAACCCATTCAAAAAGAGGAGATTGCCGCCCGTTTTTCGGTTGGACTACTAACCCTTATTGATATCGTGGCCGCTCTTGAGAATGAAGGCTTTGACCCCCGTGCGAAACTTGCTCAGCCAGTGATGCGCGTTGACGTGATGGATATAAAAGATCTCGCGGAGGGAATGATACTTGCAGGTGTTGTCAGAAATGTATCGGCCTTTGGTGCTTTTGTGGATATTGGAGTCCATCAGGACGGGTTGGTGCATGTCTCGGAAATGGCTGACAGGTATATCTTGAATCCACTTGCTTTTGTTCGCGTAGGACAGTCCGTCAAGGTCAAGGTGTTGGCAATTGACGCGAAGAAGAATCGGATTTCTCTATCAATGAAGGGAATGAACGGGTAAGGCAGTCTCGTTTCGGGCGTAATTTCAATTCATGAGACATGAGGAGCAAACCGATAAAGTATTGGCTTGTTCCTATTAGCAATCTCATTAGTCCTTTACACGAACATATGTTCTATGTTATTATGTCCTCATAAAACGAAAATACGTTCGGCTTCGAGATGGAGAGTTTTGTGAAGAGGTGGCAATATGGATGTAATGGAGAAGCTTACCATCCTTACAGATGCGGCAAAATATGATGTTGCTTGTACGTCAAGTGGTGTAGATCGCTCCGGGCAGCAAGGGAAAATCGGCAATGCCTCCGCTGCCGGCATCTGCCATAGTTTTGCCGCAGACGGACGCTGCATATCTCTCCTCAAGGTTCTTATGAGCAATGTCTGTATATATGACTGCAAATACTGCATCAACCGCATGTCGCACGAGACGCCCCGCACATCGTTCACGCCGGATGAACTTGCCGATCTGACGATACAGTTCTATCGGAGGAACTATATTGAGGGACTCTTCCTAAGCTCGGGGGTTATGAAGAATCCGGATTATACAATGGAGCAGATGATTCGGGCAATTGAGCTCCTTCGGAACAAGCACCGCTTCAACGGGTATATTCATGTGAAAGCGATCCCGGGAGCAAGCGCTGAGCTTGTACAGAGAATGGGTCTTCTCGCGGATCGCATGAGCATCAATATCGAATTACCTTCCGAAGAGGGACTGGGGGCACTTGCACCGCAGAAGAAACCAGAAGCCATTATTCGGCCGATGGCACTTATTCATTCTGGAATAGAGGAGAATAAGTCAGATCTGGTCTTGTATCGTCATGCACCGCGCTTTGTTCCTGCCGGGCAGAGCACACAGATGATTATTGGCGCGACCCCTGACAGTGATCGCAAAATCTTGTCCTTATCGGAAGGCTTGTATAAGAAATATAGTCTTAAGCGGGTTTTCTTTTCCGCGTATACCCCACTGATAGAAGATAAGGCCTTGCCGTCTGTCTACTCAGCACCGCCGCTTTTGCGTGAGCATCGTCTATACCAAGCGGATTGGCTGATGCGTTTTTACGGTTTCACGGCAGACGAGATTGTCCCTGCGGGTAGCCCGAATATCAATCTAGCGATTGACCCGAAGTGCAATTATGCGCTTCGTCATATGGAAGATTTCCCTGTTGAAGTGAACAAAGCGCCCTACGCGAAGTTGCTTCGCGTTCCGGGCATCGGTGTTACAAGTGCGCAGAGAATCATGCAGGCTAGACGTGCTGTGAGTCTTGATTTTGATGGACTTAAGAAACTAGGTGTTGTTTTGAAGCGAGCGAAATTCTTTCTTACCTGCCAGGGAAGACTGTTCGATGGCGTTGTTTTTAAGCACGATGTGATTCTGCGGGGACTTCTTTCCAAGAACGATCTTGCGAGACTCCCGGCAATAAGCGGCGAACAGATAAGTCTCTTGGATATGCCTGGAACAAGACAAATGCTACTTTGCGAGCCAAGTACAGCGCACGGTTATTTGCCCGAAGAGAGAAAGGAGTCGTTCCATGGAAATGACAGAAGCAGAACGGAATTTGGTATATATATATGACGGGACGCTGGAAGGATTTCTGTGCTGTGTTTACGAGAGTTATGCACAAAAAGAATTCCCAAGTGACATACGAGTCAATGCAGGACAGATCATGGTACTCGAATCGACAAAATGGGTTCAAACAGACTTCTCGCATGCGCAGAAGGTATACGAATCCCTTGATCGCAAAATCTGCATGGAAGCGCAAGATTTCATCAGAGACGCATTTCTGACGTGCATTCCTGATCGGGAGATACTGATGTATCGGTTTATTTTACAAGGATACAAGTATGGGAGAAAGATCTTTGATCGACTCACAGATCCTGTGGTTGATGCTCTGACCAAGGCTGTTCGAGGACTTTCACGCGAGGCGCACAGTCTGATGGGATTTGTACGCTTTACAGAGTATGACCATGTTATGATTTCATGCATCTCTCCCAAAAATCGTGTTCTTCCTCTTTTGGCTAAGCATTTTGAGAATCGTTTCCCGAATGAAGTCTTTCTCATATATGACAAGACGCACAAAATGGCTATTATCCATAAGCAGGAAGGCACGCTGCTTGCTTCTATGGATAAGATCACGCTTCCTCCTATGGATGAGAGCGAAAAAGCATATCATGCGCTTTGGCGTTGTTTCCAGAAGACAATAGCCATTGAAGAACGCAGTAATCCGAAATGTCAGATGAATCATATGCCAAAACGTTTTTGGGCCGATATGACCGAATTCGAATCGGACTAGCGTGTACTCGAGAAGGATAGACTACTCGAAGGTAGCTCCGAAAGGGAAAAGAGACAGCTGTGCCATTTTGAAGCACTGAAGTCCAAAAGGGATACCAATTATCGTGATGCAGTAGAAAAGGCCAAGTACAAGGTTCGCAAATGCCAGTCCCCATCCGAAAATAACGATCCAGAGGATATTACCGATCAGGCTGCCAAAGCCAAACTTCTGATAGGAAATATTTTTGCCAAAAGGCCAAAGGGAAAGCCCGGCAATTTTCATGCACTGAATACCAAAAGGAATGCCAACAATTGTGACCATACAAAGGATGCCCGCAATAAACCAAGCAATAGCTAGTTCAAGACCTCCCAGAAAAAACCAGATGATGTTGCCGATAAGTCTCATATAGATTCTCCTCACTATGCGCAAATGAATAAAAACATCATAGCATAAAGAAGGTGCTTAAGAAATCAGGAATTATTTCGGGTCCTATTCGTGTGCGGAGAAAAAGAAAACCGGACGGCTAATAAAAAGTGCCGTCCGGTTAAGGGGGGGTGCAAAATAATGCTTTGAATGGCTAGCCAGGGGGGACCTAGCGTTACCCGCATATATTTTGCCTCTATATGATGCCATATTTCTCGGGAAAAAAGTATACAAATTCTTGTGAAATTTGTAAGAAAAGAGGCGGGATTTTGTGCTCATGAACGGAGGGGATTCCGTGATATACTAGAACCGAAGGGCAAGCGGGTAGACAATATGAGAAGAAAATCTATCATTTTGATCGGTATGCCAGGCAGCGGGAAGAGCACCATAGGGGTGCTTCTTGCCAAGGCGCTATGCATGCGTTTTGTAGATAGCGATTTAGTCATTCAGAATCATGCCCGGATGCCTCTTCAGAGAATCATCGAGACACGGGGAATAGATGGATTTGCTGAATATGAATCGAAGGCACTACTCTCCATTCATGGAAACAATCAGGTCATCGCGACGGGTGGAAGTGCTATTTTTCACGAGGAGGCGATGGATTACCTTAGGGAAAATGGTACGATTGTATATCTTTGCCCGCCTTATGCGGAAATCGAAAAAAGATTGTGGAATATTGCGACTCGTGGAATTGTCCTGAAGTCTGGGCAGACACTTCGAGACGTTTACGCTGAGAGGAAACCATATTACGAGAGGTATGCTGATATAACGATTTATACAGGCAAATTGCCGTCGGCACGTGTTGTTCAGAAGGTTATTCAGGCTTTGAAGGAAGGAGAAGTATGAGACCGGTACTCGTGTCGAATTATGCTTCTGACCCCGAAAAGATGGCCGGATTGGATGAACTGGGAATGCGAATATTCGGGATTTCTTTTGTCAAATGGAAAGAACAGGGACTTCTCGGGGACAACTATATTCCTTATTCCTTCTTTTCTGACGGAAAAGTGATTTCGAATGTTTCTGCAAATTTATATACGGCGCAGATATATGACAAGACGTATGAAGTTGTCCAAATTGGTACAGTCATGACCGATCCTGATTATCGCGGGCAGGGACTGGCAGCTCGATTGATGCGTGAACTGTTGTCGAATTATTATAGGGAGAATACGCTTCTTTTTCTGTTTGCTAATGCGAGTGTGCTTGCTTTTTATCCGAAATTCGGCTTTGTGCGATCCGGACAGAAACGGTATGTTTTCGATGCCGATGCTTTGCGGGAGGTTTCGCGCGAAAACACTTTTCGCAAGCTTGATTGGGCGATATCTGCTGACAGAGAACTTTTTATGCGTATTGCAAGTGACCGTACGCCAATCTCACGGCAATTCGGACTCCAAGGTTCCTCATCACCCCGCTTGATCTATCTTACCGATGATGCGTATAATCAATCGCTCTATTATTCGGAATCACGGGACATAGTGGTTTGCATGTCTGTCGAAAAGGAGCAAATTACGGTTCATGACATTTTTCTTCGAAAAGGAAGATCGGTGTTGAGCGTTTCCGAGACAAACCAGATTCTCGCGGATTTATTGCCCGTGAATACAACGCGAATAGTTTGCGATTGTATGATTGATACAGACATGCTTCCTTCTTCAGATGAGCTGGAATGGGGGGAGCATGATGCGCTATTTGTTCTTGCTTCCGAGCCGACGATTCTGCCCGGGGGAGCTTTGGTTTTTGCGAACAGGGGTATCAACGTTGCCACTCCTCCGCTAGATCTGTGCGGATTTCGCGTCACGGGTCTGGATCATACGTAGCAAGGGGACGAATCAACGCCAACACGCAAGACGAGGTGCTTATTTGCTTGCACGGATTTGGTGTTTTGGCTTCACCTTGCTTGCGAATCGTTGGCTTATGCTTGTCCCCTTGCTTGGTTGGCGCCCTTTGGGCGCGAGGTGCGTAAATTTTGAACAGCCGTGGGGGGATATCTTCCACCACGGCTGCTCGAGATAATTGAATATGGTTGCTTCTACGAAGGCGAAGTGATTATCCGACTGCGGAATTGTCAACAAGGACCTTGATTGCGTACTCGCTTGCATAATCCGTCACGGATTCAGTGATGAAGTCGGCAAGAACGATGTCGGAATAGTATCCTGTCGTATCCTTATAGTATTCACCTGGTGTAACGACTTGTGTTTCCTCTACGTTCGTGGCAAATCCGCTATAGTATATGCATATGTATACATCATCGGAATAGGTTGATGCACTATCGTCATTGTCAATTAAGTCAATTCTTAGCGTATATATTCGGACGTACATAGCATCGGTGCTGCTCGACAGATCCAGAGGCTGCATATAGGCCTCATAGCTGAGAGACGGCGTTACGGCAGTAATTTTTGCTCCCCATATTGACGGCGAGCTTATACCATCAATTGCATAGAGAGTATCTCCGATTGGATAATCGGCAGCAAGTGAAGTGGCTATTTGGGCATCCATTTCTGTCTGTATGGAGGAAAGATCCACTTGATCAAGGGACTCGGGAATAATGGGTAATCCTTCAACGGTGTAGTCTTTGGACACTTGTGTCAGCACAATGCTATTCTCATCTAGGTCGGATTGTGAGTAGTATACTTCGACCGTAATTTTATCACCGTTTGATAGACCATAGTTCTCGTCCGCAGAGAAGCTTAATTCGTTTCGGACATATTCGTCACAGCCAGTGGTATCAAAGGTTATGTCACCATTTGAAGAGACACCGGAATAGACAAGTGTAAGTCCTTCAAAAGGATCGATTGCCGTTGCCTCATCAAGATCTTTCACGTCATAGGAGAAAGAAGCATTGTCGAATGTGACTTCAAGATCTTCTGCGATATCCTCGTCATAAGATGTTTCAATCTCAAGTGTGTCCCCGTTGGAGAGACTAGCCTCTTCATCTGATAGCGTAAATGAGATAGAGTTGATCAAAGCAGGAACATCTTCGCGGTCATGATTACTGACTTCGTCTTCCAATTCGTCTTCCAAATCAGAAATCTTATCCGGATCAAGTTCTACCGTTGCTACAGCATAGCCGTTATAGCCAGTCACCGTTACGCAGACATATTCCGAAAGATCGACATGATAATAATCTGCAGTCTCATCTGTTTCTTTTTTCCCGCAGGCACCAAGAACCAGACTCAGTGAAATACACGACGCGCATAGAGCTAGAAAGTTCACCCTTTTCATAATTACCTCCCCAAATAATATGTTTTAGAATTATAATCTATCATTAAGAGATTAATTTAGCAAGTATTTTTGGGGATTTTTGGAGGAGGAGAACGCCACGCTATTTTTCCCTGCGTTTTTTGGGGAGTGTCATGTTAATCGTCTCTTTACTGAATACGTATATTTTCTGGATGTTGAAGCTTAGAAAGAAGAGGGTTGTTTCTGTGATTATTTTCGCCCTGAAGAGCGTAAGGTCAAGTTCCTTGGCAAGAAAATATAGGATGCCATAATTGCAAAAGAGAATGAATATGACCAGAGAATAGTATCTGATTGCGGCACGCCACAAGGGAAGTTTGGCTTTGTGATTGAAAACGAAGATTCGGTTGATTAGGAAATTTGAAAGCGAGCTGATTGTGCGCGCGCCGACTACGGAGAATAGAAGATTGTCGGTTATTTTCATGAAGATAAATAGAAAGAGGAAGTCGATGAGAAAGCCTATCAAGGAAGAAAATGAGAATTTGATCAGAGGGAAGTAGATGCGCGCTGAGTCGATGATCGGACGGAAATGGGAAGATTTATTTCCTTCCAGATATAGTGTGGCTATGGGAATTTCACTTATCTGATATCCGACACTTTGGGCTTCAAGCAGAACATTTAGCTCGTATTCAAAACGATTTCCCTTGACAGTACATAGCCATGGGAGAAGGTCAAAGGGTATGCCACGCAGGCCTGTCTGGGTGTCGTTTATGCGTATGCCGGTTGCAAGGCGAAAGAAATAGCAAGTCATTTTGTTTCCGAAAAGACTGCGAAAAGGCACGGGAGGGATAAATTTCCGCGAGCCGAGTACAAGCCGATTGTCGTTTTTCATTGTTTTGTCAGCGACGCGGAGTATGTCTTTTGGAGCATGCTGCCCGTCGCAGTCTGCGCATACGATAATGTCTTTGGGAAGATTTTTGCTGATATATGCAAATGCATAGCGAAGGGCATACCCCTTCCCTTTGTTTTTTTCGTAGCGAAGTACGGTGCACCCCATTTTCTCAGATGTGCGGAAGATGGAATCGAATGCGGATCCGCTGCCGTCATCAACAAGGATGATATGGCAGTTGTCTTTATCCTTCATTTCACGTAGGAGCAACAGGAGTTTTTCGCTTGGCTCATAGGCAGGAATGACGAGAATCATGTCTGCTTTTCTCCCTTCATTTGAGGTAAAGTATGTCACTTACGCCGCGTTCTTCGCCTTTTCCGAGGGGATTGTTGACCACGCGGCCCATGAAATACATCGTTGAGGATCCGCCTCCGTCTAGGTTGTATGCGTCTGTGCAGCCGAGGGATGCGAATATTTCCGCGAATTCCGGAAGGGTTACGCCTTTACTGTAACCCGCGCTTCGGCCATCGACTACAATGAATACGAAGTGGTTTTCCGAGATGATTCCGATACCTGTCCGTGGTTGATTGCCTTGTATAGAATGGTTCCCGAAGTTTGTGTCGATTTCGATTGAGTCGATGTTGTCGGGGATTTCGCCGTCTTCTATGAGTGCCGGACCGAATGATAGTGTGTTCCAGACGCCGTCCGCGAGGAGTTCGTCGGCGCTTGTATTTTGTTCGTCATAGATTTGCATGGTGCCGTCTTTGTATATGGCGAGACCGGTGCGGACACCGTCGTCTCGATAGATGACGCCGTTTCGGATTTCGATTCCGTCTTCACGGAAACCGTAATAGTCGCCGTTTATTGCGAAAAGGGCATCGTTTGCTTCTGCGATGGCGGATGTGTTCTCGATGATGTTTGTTCCGAAGGCGTTGTCGGCGAAGCCGGTGCGCAAGGAGGTCGTGTCGGCAAGGGTTATGTCAGCAACGTAATATGTCACGGTATCATCTCCGTCTCCGGTCGTGACTTCTGTGATCTTGATCGTCATGGAATCGTCTGAATAATTCCAATCGTCAAAGACTGCTTGTGCTTCGGATTCGGAGGATACTGATGCTGTCAAATCACTCTCTGCGGTATCAGATGCGGTTGCTAAGACTTGGCTCTCATATGCGGCTACATCCGAAATTTGAACGTGCTCAATAAGATAACGATTAGCAAAATAGAACAACGTGCCACCGATGACGAGTATGATCGGTATTATAAAAGCGAGTATTTTCGTGACTTTATTCTTTTTCGTATTTGATTTTTTCCTTAGCATCGTTTAGCTCCGTATATTTTTGCGCATTTTGTTGGATACACTAGCATTATCATAGAGCCTGTTATCGTGTGAAATGTGGGAATCTTTTGTGAAATTTCGGGGAAATATTGCGCCTTTTTTGAAGAGACTGACATGTTTTTCGCCCACTTTCATGTCAAAGCAGGTAGTCTTTCCACAGAAGAGCGGATATTCTTGCCGACTTATTTCAATGCTTGCAAATAAGATGTATACTTTTTGTGCAAATGAAATGAAAATCATTTCGGAAAATTATGTTATTTTCTATATTGACAGAGGTTTGGACGAGGAGTAGCATTACTCAGTCACTCAGTAAAAGAAGGATTCGGTAACAGTATATGAATATAATTGCCTTATTGATAGGTTTTCCTTTTCTTGCCGCTCTATTCTTGTTTTTCATGAAGAAGCAAAGCCGTTTTCGGGATATATACGTTCTGGTGGGATGTGTGACGATTGCAGTAGCTGTCGTCTGGTTTTCTATTCGGGACCTGTTTGCGGATAAGACCTTCTCGTATCTTACCCATACACATGTGCTAGACCTAGTGATGATGGGAGCGGAGATCGGACTTTTCCTCCTGATTTTGTTTTTTGCCATCCGATACAAGAAGCCGCTTGTTGCCGTTCTGGCTGCCATACAATCAGGCATGATGGTTTGGCTGGACGTAACTGGCAAGTCGGAAGGAATGGAAGCCCCTCATATCTTCGTCGATAAGCTTACGATTATGATGTGCCTGATGATCGGCATTGTCGGGACGCTGATCTGTCTTTACGCTGTCGGCTATATGAAAGAGTATCACGTGCATCACAAGGAAGTAAAAGACCGCTCAGGCTTCTTCTTTGCGATGCTTTTTATTTTCTTAGGAGCGATGTTCGGTCTTGTGTTGTCAAACAATTTGATGTGGATTTATTTCTTCTGGGAGATAACAAGTCTTTGCTCATTCCTGTTGATTGGGTATACAAAGACTGAAGAAGCGATTACGAATTCTTTTCGGGCTCTCTGGATGAATCTTCTTGGCGGACTTGGGTTTGCCGGTGCGATTACTTTTAGCGTAATCAAGTATGATGTTATTGATCTTCGTGGGTTCGTCGCAATCGATAACGGCGGCAAGCTTCTTTTGATCCCTGTGCTACTTCTGGCAATTGCGGGTCTGACAAAGAGTGCCCAACTTCCTTTCTCAAGATGGCTCCTTGGCGCGATGGTTGCTCCGACACCGACTTCCGCACTTCTCCATTCGGCGACAATGGTAAAAGCGGGCGTCTATTTACTGATCAGATTGTCACCGATGTTTCACGGAAATCTTGTCGGCATGCTCGTCTCGACAATCGGCGGATTTACTTTTCTTGCAACATCCATGCTTGCTATCTCGCAAAGTGACGGCAAGAAAGTGCTTGCCTATTCTACAATATCGAATTTGGGGCTTATAACAGCTTGCGCAGGCATCGGGATGCACGAGGCCGTCTGGGCCGGCATTCTTCTCATGCTTTTCCATGCTGTGTCTAAATCGCTTATGTTCTTATCTGTCGGCGCAGTCGAAAACAGTCTCGGAAGCCGCGACATTGAAGATATGCATGGATTGATTGTGAAGCTGCCTGGTCTTGCGTTTGTCATGATTATTGGAATTGCAGGTATGTTCTTGGCGCCGTTTGGTATGCTCATTTCCAAGTGGGCGGCGCTGAAGGCCTTTGTCGATACGAATAGCATGCTACTTGTGGTTTTCCTTGTGTTTGGAAGCGCTACGACTTTGTTCTACTGGACAAAGTGGCTGGGAAAGCTTCTTGCCGTTATTCACAATTCGGCTCACCTTAAGAGCAAAGTGGGTAGGACACAGTGGATCTCACTTGCATCACAGGCGATTCTTGTGATCCTTCTTTGCCTTTTGTTCCCTCTCATTTCCACGCATTTGGTTGAGCCGTTTCTGGCGGATATGTTCGGAGGCAAACTTCCGGCGATTATTAGCGCAGGCAACACCAAGATTATGGTCATGATGCTTTTTGCCATTGTGATTATGCCCATTGGCGTCCGCCTGCTTACTTTTGGTAAGAAACCCAAAATTGTCATGTCATACATGGGCGGCGCAAATGCGGGTGACGACCGTAACTTCACGGATTCCTTCGGTGAAGAGAAGAATCTATACTTAGCGAACTGGTATATGGAAGACTATTTTGGGGAGAAGGTTCTTCTCCGCCCATCCATTTGGATTGCGCTTGCGATTCTTCTTGTTCTTTCCGGAATTGTAGTCGGAGGTGTATTGTAATATGTATAAAGCGATTGCCATTTTACTCTATATTATTCTTGGACCTCTTCTCGGTGGACTACTTGCCGGCTTTGACCGGAAACTTACTGCACGTTTCCAGGGTCGTAAGGGGCCGCCGCTTCTTCAGCCGTTCTATGATGTTAAGAAACTGTTTTCAAAACAGGTGGTCATAGTCAATAATGTTCAGGATTTCTTAGTTGCAGGATTTCTGATTTTTGTCGTATTTACTGGTTGTCTGTTCTTCTCTGGCGGAGATATTCTTCTGGTCTTTTTTGCGCTTACGCTTGCTGGAATTTTCCTGATGATGTCCGCATCCTCGGCAAATTCTCCGTATAGCAGTATGGGTTCTCAAAGAGAGCTTCTTCAGATGATGGCATATGAGCCGATGGTCTTGATTGTTGCGATTGGATTCTATATGTGTACCGGAAGCTTTTCTGTATATGACATTGCCAGATCTGATGTGCCGAGCATCGTGTATTTGCCTGGAATCTTTATTGGTTTTCTCTATATTCTTACGATCAAACTTAGAAAATCGCCTTTTGATTTGAGCACATCCCACCACGCTCATCAGGAAATGGTTAAGGGCATTACGACAGAAATTTCGGGGACAATCCTTGCCCTCGTTGAACTGGCTCATTGGTATGAGAATATTTTCCTTCTGGGGGTGGTCGGGCTGTTTTTCCTTTACGCTCCGCTCTGGAGTGCGGGAATGGCGGTGTTGGCTTGTGTGATCGCCTATGTTTTGGAAGTTTTTATCGACAATATTTTTCCGCGTGTTAAGTGGCAATTTATGCTTAAGTTGACGTGGATGGTAACGATGGTTGCTGGGGTACTCAATCTGATTATCCTGGATGTGATTAAATAATCAGATGATGAAGTGAGGTGCGATACATGACAAGTATTTCCCGGTCCCCTTGGCTATTGCATTATGACGGCTCAAGCTGTAATGGCTGTGATATTGAGGTGCTTGCCTGCTTAACGCCGGTCTATGATGTGGAGCGTTTTGGCGTAATTAACACGGGCAATCCGAAGCACGCGGATATCTTGTTGATTACTGGCGGAATCAATTATCAGAACGAGCCTGTTGTGCGGCAGATATACAAACAAATGCCGAATCCGAAAGTGGTTGTCGCCGTAGGCATATGTGCTTGTGACGGGGGCATTTTCAAAGAATGTTACAATATAAAAGGCGGCGTGGATACGGTTCTGCCTGTGGACATTTTTGTTCCGGGATGTGCTGCGCGCCCTGAAGCCATTATTGATGGGGTGGTTCAGGCCGTTTCTCTTCTGCAGTCGAAGAGAAATGACATGAAGAAAGGAGCGAGGCAATGATTGATACAGATATTTCGATTATTTCCGCAGGCGAAATTATGACGGGAGCGCTCAAAATGAAGACGTCTGGGTTTCGGCTGGTTCAGATATGTGCGGTTCGTACTGCCGATGGATATGAACTTACGTATTCTTTTGGAAGAGAATACGAGATCAAGCATTTACGTGTACAACTGGGAACGGATGAAGAAATTGCTTCAATCAGTGACATTTTCTCTCCGGCATTTCTATACGAAAATGAGATAAGTGATCTTTTCGGTGCCAAGATCAAAATGATCAATTTGGATTATCATGGGAATCTATACCGTCTTCATTCCGAGACGCCATTCAAGAATTAATTACGGAGGAATAGAACATGTCTACAAGAAGCGTCGTCCCTTTTGGACCGCAGCATCCGGTCTTGCCGGAACCCATCCACCTTGATCTTGTTCTGGAAGATGAATTAGTTGTCGAGGCGATTCCTTCCATCGGGTTTATCCATCGCGGATTGGAAAAGTTAGTTGAGAAGAAGGATTTTGGTGAATTTGTGTATGTTGCAGAGCGTATCTGCGGCATCTGCAGCTTTATGCATGGCATGGGCTACTGTGAGGCTGTCGAGCGCACAATGAAGATCGAGATCCCGAACCGAGCCAAATATCTTCGAACAATCTGGAGTGAAATGTCCCGAATTCACAGTCATCTTCTTTGGCTTGGCCTTTTGGCTGACGCGTTTGGTTTTGAGAGCCTCTTCATGGAATCGTGGCGTATGCGCGAGAAAATCCTTGATATGTTTGAGTATTCTACCGGTGGACGTGTCATTTTCTCCGTCAACAAGATCGGTGGGCAAAGAAAAGACATGAGCAATGATATGATCATGGATTTTGTCGGTATTTTGGACGGTATGGAGAAAGAGATCAAAGCGCTTTCAAATACTTTTCTGTTGGATTATGCCGTGAAATCGCGTCTGGACGGCGTCGGCATACTCACGAAGCAACAGGCTCATGATTTAGGCGCCGTCGGCCCGTTCATGCGCGCAAGTGGAATTCATCTGGATACGAGGAATCTGGGATATGGAGCCTATTCGGAGCTTTCCTTCGAGCCAATTACAAGTGATGTAGGCGACTCATATGCTCGGACAGATGTCCGTATCCGCGAGATATATCAGTCCATCGACCTAATCCGTCAAGCGGCGCAGAAGATTCCCGATGGCGAATTCGCGGTTCCCGTTAAGGGATTCCCAAGTGGTGAGTATATGATGCGCGTCGAACAGCCCAGAGGCGAAGCTATCTATTATGTGAAAGCCAATGGGACGAAGAATCTTGACCGCATGCGTGTTCGCACCCCGACTTTTGCGAACATTCCCGGGCTCGTCGAGACACTCAAAGGATGTCAGCTTGCGGATGTTCCGATTCTTATTTTGACAATTGACCCATGTATTAGCTGCACGGAGAGGTGATGAGACATATGAGCATGATTAACTTCACGAAAACGGCACTGAAGAATTTCTTCTCGAAACCGGCAACGCGCCCGTATCCAGCCGTGCCACGCCTCTACCCAGAGCGTACACGGGGCAGCATTGGAATTGATATTGATGCTTGTATTTTCTGTGGTATTTGTTCGAAAAAATGTCCGACTGGCACAATAACCGTCTCTCGCGATACGAAGACATGGCAAATCAGACCCTTCGGCTGCATCCAGTGTGGCGAGTGCGTCTCAGTCTGCCCCAAGAAGTGCCTGACAATGCAGCAGAATTATACGATTCCAAATGCGAAGAAGACCGAAGTGTCATTTACGCAGGCGCAAAAGCCGACAGAACCTCTGTCAGCAGAGAAGAACCCAGAAACAAAAGTGTAATTCAATACAAGGAGAAAACATATGCACGATTATCACAAGGCAAAAGACATGGTAGAATTTGCTCAGGCAAAGGCGCTTGAACTTAAAAAAAGCAGCGTGGCGAAAGTCCTGATTACAGTAGGAGAGAGCTCTGGTTATTCGGCGGATACGATTGTGATGTATTTCAAAGAGCTTGCGGAAGGCACCGTTTGTGAGAATGCAGAAATAGTAGTCACAAATGTTAAATCGATGCTTGAATGCCCGAGTTGCGGGAAGGTTTTTCCAAGAAAACTGATGGAATATGCCTGCCCTTCTTGCGGCGTCGAGGGCGTGCCTAGCAAGATCGGAACAGAAGTGTTTCTTGAGGATGTAGTTTTCGAATGAATTTATTAATCACAGTTCAGGGTTTGGTTCAGGGGGTTGGATTTCGCCCATTCACGGTGCGCCTTGCAAACGAACTGAGCATTACCGGAATTGTGCAAAATTACGGCGGAGACGTACGGATACTTGCTGCGGGAAGCGATGCTTCTTTGCAGCTTTTTCTGTATAAGCTTTCCAAGAACGCCCCTGTCTCGGCGCAAATCACAAGAATCAGAACGGAGTATGCACCAGGTGACATGCCGTTTATCGATTTTTGCATTCTAAAAAGCAGTGATAAACAAATCGATACGCCGATTATGTCACCGGATCTTCCTCTATGCGACGCGTGTAGAGAAGAACTTTTTGACGAAGAGAATCGAAGGTATCAGTATCCCTTTATCAGTTGTGTTGACTGCGGTCCCCGATACAGCATACTTACTGGCATCCCCTATGATAGAGAGACGACAAGCATGGACGAATTCGTTATGTGTGAAGCCTGTGCCGCCGAATACAAAGGGGTGGATCGGCGGATGCATGCGCAAACCATTTCGTGTCCAGATTGCGGGCCCCAGCCCATTTTCATTACGCACGAGGATAAGAAGGAGAAGCAAGAAGCCATTGAAGCCTGCATCTTATCGATACAATCCGGAGAAGTTGTTGCGATGAAGGGGATAGGAGGGTATCATCTTGTCTGCCTGCCATCTCTCTCGGATTCTGTTAATCATCTTCGTCAGATTAAGGCGCGAGATAAGAAGCCGCTTGCGGTTATGTTTCCGGATCTGTCATCAATTAGTCGCGTATGTAAAGTGACTCAGATTGAAGAACAGCTACTTACCTCAAGTGCGCGTCCGATTGTACTTCTTTCGAAGGAGAGAGACGTTTTCGTCTCGGAAGTATGCGCAAGCAGCCGATTTGTCGGCGCCTTTCTGCCTTATTCGGGTCTTCACGAGTTGATTTTGTCAAGGACGGGCCCACTTGTCGTCACAAGCGCCAATCAATCTGAGGAGCCGATTCTATTTCGTGACGAAGACGCGCTTTCTTTTGCCAAAGAGCACGAGATCCCGATTCTTTATCACACAAGGGAAATTGTGACACCGATGGATGATTCGGTTGTGCGCGAGGTTTCTGGCAGAGAACAGATGGTACGGCGAGGGCGAGGCTTTGTTCCTCTTCCCATACAAACGGACAAAGAGACAAGGGTGCCGATTTTATCTCTTGGCGGCGACCTGAAGAACAGTTTCTGCCTGTCAGCAAAAAACCTGCATTTCCTGTCGCAGTATGCCGGGGATCTGCAAAACGAGTCGATTTTCAAGAGCTTCTCAGATAATATTTCCCATATGCGCGCGATTTTCTCTGTGGATCCGATGGCCTATGTCTGTGATCGTCATCCTGGCTATTTCTCGTCCGAAATGGCAAAGGAGCTTGCGACGTGTGAAGGAAAACCGCTGCTTCGGATACAGCATCACCATGCTCACATTGCTTCGGTTATGGCGGAGCACGGATTATTTTCTTGTATCGGCGTGGCATTTGACGGCGTAGGCTATGGCGATGACGGCGCGGTCTGGGGCGGAGAATTCCTGCTGTGTCAGGGCGAGACGTTCTTGCGGGAAGGGCATCTCTCCTACGTCAGTCTTGTCGGGGGAGATGCGGCTTCAAAAAAGGCGGATCGGACGGCGGATTGCTATTTGTACGCTGCGGGAGCCGCGACAAGAATGCGCCATCTCGAGAAGGAGATGCTTTGCCTCGCACTTGAAACACATACACAGACAAACCTGTATTCGAGCATGGGGAGGCTTTTTGATGCGGTCGCATCGGTACTCGGGCTCTGTAGCGAAAATTCTTACGAGGGAGAATGCGCTATTTCTCTGGAAAATGCCGCTGCGAAAGCAAGAGCCGAGCATCTGCCGCCGGAGGAATTCTCATTTTTGATTCAGCGAGATGGGGAGATGTTGCTTCCATGCGCCGAGAAAATAGTTCTTGCTATTTCGGATCGCGCGGAGGCAGGCGGGAATATTTTTGCAATAGCCGATGGATTTCATGTTGCAGTGACAAAAATGATTGTAAGTATATGTAAAGAAATTTCTGAGAAGACAGGCGAGAAGAACATTGCACTTTCCGGAGGCGTTTTTGCCAACACACTTCTTGTTTCAGATTGTATAATGGAACTTGAGAAGGAACATTTTGCCGTCTATCTGAACGAACAAGTTCCTCCGGGCGATGGCGGCATTTGTCTGGGGCAAGCCTATGTGGCAGGATATCTCTTAGAACAGGAGAAGTGATTATGTGTGTGGCATTACCTGGCAAAGTAATTGAAACGGACGGAAAGCATGCGGTCGTTGATTTTCAAGGGAATCAGGTTCGCGTGCGAGCCGGGCTTGTGGCAATCAAGCCGGGAGACTCTGTTCTGGTTCACGCCGGTTGTATCCTACAGGTGCTGCCGTCAGATGAGGCGGAGTATATGAACAAGCTTTTTGCAGAATTGGACTTGCTATGAGTGTGGATTACCGGACGTTTCTTCGTGAATATGATGGCAAACCGATTCGCATCATGGAAGTGTGCGGCACGCATACACGTGCGATTGCGCACGAAGGAATCCGAGGGCTTCTGTCACCGAAGATCTCTCTTCTGTCCGGACCTGGCTGCCCCGTCTGTGTTACGGTAACGCAGTATATTGACACGTTGATTACGATATCAAAAGTGCCCGGGACGACCGTTGTTACTTTCGGGGATATGATACGTGTTCCTGGTTCGACACAGAGCCTGTCCGAAGCGAGAGCAGATGGAGCGAAAGTCGAGATGGTCTACGCGCCGTATGATATGATTCGCCTTGCAAAAGAGCACCCCAGCGAGAAGTACGTTTTTGCGGCCGTGGGCTTTGAGACGACGGCGGCGGTATATGCGGATCTGCTAGGCGAGATCATCGCATCCGAAATTACACAGATTACCTTCCTGACATCCCTTAAAATCATGCCGCCCGTGTTGGAATTTGTATGCAAAACAAATAGCGTGATCGATGGGTTTTTGGCTCCCGGCCACGTGGCGGTCATAACGGGAAGTGATGTTTTTACTCCACTTGCTGAGAAATACCATTTGCCATTTGCCGTTTCCGGGTTCTCGGGCGAAGAGATTCTCCTTGCGATTTATGCGCTTGTAAAAATGATTACTCGCCAAGAGGCAAGAGTAATGAATGTATATCCGTCCGTGGTTACGCCAAGGGGAAACATATCCGCACAGTCGGAAGTGGATCGGTATTTTGAGAAAACGGACGCTGCTTGGAGAGGAATGGGCATAATCGCAGAATCAGGGCTTACTTTTCGGGGCGAATATAAGCGATATGACGCTGGAAGCTTCGGCCTTTATGAAGACGTAGGCACCCATTTGTCGTGCCAGTGTGGCTTGGTGATTACCGGCAAGAAGTCGCCGGAAGACTGTCCGCTTTTTGGGAGACTCTGTGTGCCCGAAAGGCCGCAGGGTGCTTGCATGGTATCATCAGAAGGCAGTTGCTGCAGTCATTATATGAACAGAGGAGATTGATAATTTATGAGAATCACAATGGCGCACGGAAGCGGAGGGCAGGCGACATCAGAACTAATTGAGTCGATTTTCGCGAAGCATTTTGCGAATCCAGTTTTATCGCGGATGGACGATTCCGGCATTGTACCCGGCGCGGGTTCGCTCGCTATTACGACGGATAGCTTTGTCGTCACCCCCCTCTGCTTTGCAGGAGGAAATATCGGTGCCCTCTGTGTCTGTGGAACGGTAAACGATCTGCTGATGAGCGGCGCGGTACCCAAATATATTACCTGCGGATTTATCTTGGAGGAGGGTCTTGAGATTTCTCTTCTTGAGGAGATTGTTATCTCGCTGGCGGATACAGCACGGGAAGCAGGGGTGCTGATTGTAGCAGGAGATACGAAGGTAGTTGGCGGGAGCGGGGGTCTCTATATAAATACGACAGGCGTGGGGTTTGTTCCAGATCATTATCCTGCCGTCAGCGGAGCCTTATGCAAGGAAGGTGATGTCATTTTACTTTCCGGCACTTTGGGCGATCATCATGCGGCTATTCTATCAGCAAGAATGGGAATGACAAATCCGATTCGAAGTGATAGTGCCCCTCTTGTACAGATGGTTAAGAATCTGATGGAAAGTGGTATCCGTGTTCATGCGATGCGTGATGTGACACGCGGAGGTTTGGCTACGATTCTGCGAGAATTTGCTGCAGCTTCCGATGTCTCCCTTCGCATCTCCGAGAAATTAGTGCCAGTCGATACGACGGTCAGAGCTTTCTGCGATTTACTTGGCCTGGATCCGCTTTATATGGGCAATGAAGGGAAAATGATTGCAGTTGTCGATAAAGAGGACGCACAGGATGCCCTTCGCATGATGCGCGGTTCGACATATGGGGAAAACACGGCGATCATTGGAACGGTAATCAAATGCGAGAGCCATCATGTCTTTGCCGAAACGAAAACGGGTGGAACCCGTATCCTATCGGCACTTCACGGGGAAGGATTACCGCGTATTTGTTAGTGAGAAGATGGCGACGAAAGAATTCGGAAGAAAGCTGTTGACGCTGACACGCCATTGTTATATTCTTACTATAACAACGACTTGCATATTCACGAGGAGACGAGAAATGTTAGAAATCAGTAATTTATGGAAGACCTATTCAGATGGCAAGATTGCGGTCTCGAATGTATCGATTACAGTCGAAAACGGCGACATATTCGGTTTTATTGGACATAACGGCGCGGGGAAAACGACAACCATCAAAGCGGCTGTCGGCGTACTTCCTTTTGAGCAGGGAGAGATACGAATTAACGGAATATCTATTTTGAAGGATCCTATTGCCTGCAAGAAGCAGATCGCGTATATTCCCGATAATCCGGATTTGTACGATTCACTTACAGGTATGGGATATCTTAATTTCATTGCGGACATCTTTCGTGTTTCCAAAGCAGACAGAGCAGTGCGAATCAAGGAATATGCACAGTTATTTGAGATTGCTGATGACTTAAATACGCCGATATCCTCTTATTCTCACGGAATGAAGCAGAAGATTGCGCTGATCTCCGCGTTTATTCACAAACCGAAATTACTCGTGCTCGATGAGCCGTTTGTCGGACTAGATCCCAAATCTGCCTTTTCGCTGAAAAACACGATGAAGGAATTCTGTGCCGAAGGAAATGCCATCTTTTTTTCAACACATGTTCTGGAAGTGGCTGAGAAGCTATGCAATAAGATCGCAATCATTAAGAACGGCGAGCTTATCGCAAGTGGGACGACAGAAGAAGTAAGAGGAACGCAATCGCTAGAAGACGTCTTTTTGGAGCTTACGGAAAATGAGTAATTTTGGCATCCTTGTTCGAAATAACCTTCGCGTTTTTATCGGATCACTAATGAAGAAGAAGAAGGGCCGCTATACCGCGACAATTGTTATGGTCGCTATGGTATATCTGCTTATTGGCGCGTCACTTACCTTTCAGGCTGCCATACAGACAGTTTCGTTGAATAGCTTGGGTGTACCGGAATTGTCTTTGTATATGAGCATTCAGACGGCCGTTATGATTGCGGTTGTTTTTGGCTTGATGAGAGGAATGAATACGTCGACAAGCCGTGATGGCGAGATGCTTCTTTCACTGCCCGTCAGGCGATTTACTGTGGTCGCAAGCAAAGTGCTTTCGAGCTATATTTTTGACTCGCCACTCATTATTCTCTTTTTGCTGCCAACATTTGTGACATACTTCATCATCGCGGATGCAAGTGTTATGATGCTGATTAGGGGAATCATTCTGACTTTCCTTGTCCCGCTGATTCCGCTTACGATTTCTTATATTGCTTCTGCGATTATGAACGCACTTCAGAATCATTTCCGCGGAATGAAATTAGTAACGACTGCCATTATGATGGGCATATTTGTGTTCTATATCATCAACAATATGCATACGTCGACGCTATACCAAAACATTGAAGAAAATGGCGCTGCGGGTGCCCGCTTGCTGATTGAGAAGTTCCCGCCGATTTCCATGATGACCTATTTCGTATATGACGGACGTATCATGTCGGTACTTGTGACCATGCTTATCCTTGTCGTGCCGCTCTGTCCGGCACTCTGGCTCTTTTCGCTTAATTTCGGCAAATCGGCACGGACGTTTTCCTCTCACGATAAAAGACTGCGATCCATCGTTCGTTCTCCCAAAATGGCACTTCTTGGCAAAGAGCTGAAACGGTATTTTGGGTGCGTGATTTATGTGTTTAACACGGCTTTTGGCGCCATTATGATTATCGCGCTATCCATTGCCGTATTTGTCGCGGGCATCGACAAGACACTTTCCTTTATCGGCATAACAAGCGACGCAAGACAGCATTTGCACCCCTTTTTCATCAAAATCATCGCCTCGATAATCTTTTGCTTTTTCCCTTCCGTCACATCAACGTCCGCTTCTTCCATCTCCTTGGAAGGAAAGCAACTTTGGATCTTGCAGGCGCACCCGATAAACACGGCAGATATCTTCTTTGCTAAGAGTATGGTAAACGTCATTGTCATGCTGCCCGCCTGCGCTATCGGCGGATTACTTGTTGCTGTCAGCATCGGGATGTCTCTTCTTGAGACCGTTTTCTTTCTTGCGGCAATCGCGGCACTTTGCATAGCTATATCTCTTCTTGGACTGATCGTGAACCTTCTTTTCCCGCGTCTTGATTGGGACAACGAGACGCAGGTTGTGAAGCAGAGTGCAAGCGTAATTGTTTCCATGCTTGTCGGAAGTGCGATTGCAGGAACCCCGTATATTTTGTTCTTTACCCTTTTCTACTTTCGCGGGTATGGATTTGCGACCTTTGGAATGGTCAATTTTCTTTTTCAGCTCCTTGTTATCTTCTTCTCAATCTTGTTCTTGCAAAAGAAAGGAAAGAAGATTTTCGAGCAACTCTGAGTATATGAGAATGCAAAAAGGGGAGACCATTTGGGCCTCCCTTTCTTATATGAATGCGAGAATTCTCTCGCAAATGAATACGGTTGCGACGGCAGATACGGCAACGAGCAGAAGCCCCTTCTTATGCCACGCGACAATCAGTGCAACTGCCGTCCCAGCGATGCCCGAGACAAGGGTGCCGCTGGAAGTAAAAACATCCGGGAAAATCATGGCGGCAAGAATTCCATAGGGAAGATAGGTCAGAAGGGAAGAAATGTATTGATTTGTTATTTTCTTCCGAAAAAGAACAAGCGGCAATACGCGCGGCAGATACGTACACACAGCCATAACGGCAATGACAAGGAGAACATAGAGTGTACTCATGTCACATCCTCCTTGTAAACGGCTATATCCTGCGGATAAAAGTAGGCACCCAGTCCCGCAGAGATCGTCCCGCAAATGACAATTCTCCATCCGCTTCCGATTGTTGATAATATGGGAACGAAGTAAAAGAGAGCGCTGATGGTTACCGAGACAAGTATGATTTTGAAAATGGCGCTCGACTCACGGGCAGGCGGCGTGATGATTGCAATAAACATGGCATAGAGAGCGATGCCAAGTGCTAAGCGAATCATCTCGGGAAGGGCTGAACTGGAGAAAACGCCAATTACGGTGCCAATATTCCATCCAGCAAAGGAACAAAGAATGATTCCGGCCATATAGGAGCCGGACAGTACTTCTTTCTGCTGCATGGACACGCCGAAAATTTCGTCTGTGTTTCCGAATGCGATCAGCATTCTTTGCCACGTAGTTAGCCTCGGATCCAACTTCTGAGACAACGAAAAAGACATAAGGACATAGCGGATATTGATAACAATCAGTGCAAAAGCGACTTCAAGAAGACCCGCGTGGGATACAAGTAAGTCGATACCGGCAAACTGTCCGGTTCCTGTGAAATTGGAAAGAGAAAGAAGAAGTGGGGACCAAAGGGGCAAGCCTTTCTCGACTGCGAGCATGCCAAATGCAAAGGAGACAGACAAATACCCGAGAAAAATAGGAATACCATCTTTGAATCCCTTGCGAAATGAAAGCATATAATGGAAGCCACCTTATATAAAATGATTTGGATTATTATACCATGATTTAGACTTTTCTTATCGAGCCGCGAGGGAAACCTGCCTTAGGGAATATCTATATGACTATTGTCCCTCAAGCGTGATAACAACGATGTCAGGGCGATTAAACAGGCGGAAAGGCAAAACGCTATTGCCAAGCCCGCGGCTCACAATCATGGTCGTATCCTGGATCTGGTATTTTCCCGCCGTGTATTTGGGAAAGAAACCTTGCTCAGGTGCGAATACACCTCCGATGAACGGGAGGCGTATCTGTCCTCCGTGGGCATGCCCTGACAATACAAGATCCACATCATTATCACTATATTCTTCGAAGAATTGTGGTTTGTGCGCGAGCAGTATGGTCAAATCTGTATTTTCAATTTCTGCGCAAAGATTAGACAAGGTGTCGTCAGCAAGATTTGCATCGGATAGACCAATTAGGTTGAAGGAGTCGCCACCTTCATTTTGGATTGTGGTTATCTCGTTTTCCAAGACAATCACGCCCGCATCAATAAGCTGATCCCGAAGTGCACAGGTGTCCTCCGTAAAGAGATCATGATTTCCCGATATGAAGTAGACGGGAGCGATTGCCGTGGCGCCGTCGACGAAGGCCATCGCGTTTTCCATATCTTGATCGTCGCTGTTAATCAGATCACCTGTTATGACAATGATATCAGGCTCCTGCCTGGATATTGCCGCCAGAAGATTCTTCTGATCTTCCCCAAAACATGCGTTATGCAGATCTGAGATTTGTACGATGGTGAATCCGTCGAAGGAGGCGGGCAGAAGGACGCTGGAGTAGGTGTATCTGGATACCACAAGATCGTTGTTCTGCCAATAGAGAAAAGGGCATAGAGCGATCAGCAAGATGGTCAGTACGATGAGTTTGGCAAATCTTTTCTTCTTAAGCACAGATTCCTCCAGAGAAAATGGGTTATGGCAAAGTCACGTTTCATTATACAGGAATCCAGGGATTTCCTGCCAGGTAATTGTTTGCGAAACGAGGCCGTTTTGCTTTTGAATTGTTAAAAGTTTGTGTATATTTCATTTTTCGCCTTCATTTTGACGCCATGCTCGCTTGGAGATGATAATATATTATCAGATGGTTATGAAGGGAGAAAGAAGTATGGCAGGCACGCGAAACTGGTTTGGTTTTTTTGCCGGGAAGTGTGACGATATTTCTTCGCCAACCTTTGTGAAACCGTTCGCTGATCGCATGAAGGATGTTCTTGCTCTCTCTCGAAAGGTCGATGTCTCGCCTGAGGATACTAAGCCGATTTTCCGTGCAGCCATGAAGCAGCTTGAGGATAAGTGCATTTTACACGGGCAGGTGAGGGACGTTCTGCTGAGCAGTTCGCTTCCCGTCTTGCTTTTACACGATGTACATTTTCTGACGAAGGGCGGCTCGGGATCGGCAGATTATGTCATCTTATCCAATCGCTTCATCATTACCCTGTTTTGTGTGACTTCCAAAGAGGGTGAAGAGGACTTCTCCCGTATGGATTTCGAAGAGCGGGAGAATGCGCTTGCGGCGCAGGCAGAAAGCGATGCTGAACTGTTATCTGCTTTGCTAAGTGAGACACGCAGCGTCTCTCGGCGAGCCGAGACGATGGTATGGCCGATGATTGTTATGAAGAGTGCGCCGGTTACATATACGAATCCTTTAGGGATGGACGCTTCCGGCAAGAAGCAGGACAAGGCCATGAGGAAGGATCATCATGCCCAATTTGTAACTCCGGAGAATCTGAGCGAGGCTGTCAAGGAGATGTTTAAGACAGATGATTTGATTGTCTGGCTTACGAACAAGGAGGTACATGCCGTTGCGGCAGTATTAATTAAATGTGATTCGGAGACAATGGGGTCTCCTGTATCTGAAAGGACTGTACCATGAGAAATAAAACGCTGATTGACTTAAACACGGAGATTTCTAAGATTCCAGGGCTTGAGAAGAAGAAGGTTCAGATGCATAGTCTCCTTGAAGAGAGTACATATGAGCTTGAATCGTTTAAGAAGATCTATGAGAAGAAGCTTGAGACCGCCGATAAGAAGCAGCTTTCCGAAGCGGAAGGGAGTAAGCTGCAAAGGCTTTTCGCCAAGCATTATGGGAAGTCGGAGAAGAGCCAACAAGAAGCTGATGAAGCAAGACTGCTTTATGAAGAGAATCTGAAAAAACATACCGAACTTAAGACAAAGACAGGTGAATTGGAAGAGCGTTTGGGGCAGCTGCGCAGCAAGAAGAAGACCTTTGAACGAGAAATGCGTTGTCGCGAGCATTCGATTTCTACAAAGTCGTCACACGGCCTTTTTCTGTCCTATCACGAAATCATCAAGGAATTGAATCATGCGGTGGCGCAGCTGATATACAATGAGAAAGCATTTCAGACACTGAGGCGGCTGATTGTTACGGTCTCATCCGCAGAGAAATGCTATGAGACAGCAGAATTGTGGGCAGACTCGGAATCTTTACGTGGCGTGGGTATTGTCCGCAGGACATCAAATAAGAGGCATATTGACGAGATGCAAGAGGTTTATGGAAGGCTTGCCACACAGATGACTGCCTTTCGCAGTGAATTGGATCTCGTTGCTCTGCCGAGCCGTCCGCCGCTCGTTGAGACGGACTTTGAAGATAAGACGGCTAGCTTCTGGTTTGATAACATCCTATCCGCATCGCAGAGTGTCTCTATTTTGCGCAACAATCAGATTCAGATGAGGATGCTTGGACGCCAACTGGAGTATATTGACGATGTTCTTACGAGAAACAGTGAGAAGATTCAGGTGAGAATTGAGAAGCTTGAGAAGGAAAAGATGGAGCTTGTGATTATGTGTCAGACCTGTGAAGAGCAAGATGAATTGTCTCCGTGCAAGGTCTGACTTCTTGAGGGGGAGATGTAACGGTGGAGTATTCGTGGCTGGATTCCTATTTCCTTTCGAAGAGAGGAACGCAGAAGGACTATCAACCAGACTGGCAGGCAACACGCTATTTTCTTTCAGATAAGATGTATGCCATGATAGGTGGCGACAAGGTAGGTCTCCCCATTCTGACGCTAAAATGCGAACCGGCTTTCGCTGAGATGCTTCGCGCTACACATTCTGATATTGTGCCTGGCTACTACATGAACAAGCGCCACTGGAATTCTATGTATTTGCAGGGAAATGTTCCGGATTCTGTCGTCAAGGACATGATTGATATGTCACATTCACTCGTTCTGGATAAATTGCCGAAAAGGACAAGAGAAGAGATACTGTCTTCTACAGGAGATTGACGATGCCTGAAAATAACCGACTTCTTATCATCGAGGATAATTCTCGGCTTCGTAAGGAGCTGGTGATTTTTTTGTGTGGGAATGGTTACATATGCGAAGCACCAGACGCCTTTGATACGATTGCCACAACAAGTGCCTTTTCGGAATTTAATTTGATTCTTCTTGATATTAATCTGCCGAGCGTCGACGGATTCTATTTGTGTCGAAGAATAAGGGCTTGCTCAAATGTTCCGATTATCGTTGTGACAAGTCGCGATACGGAAATGGATGAGCTCATGGCAATGAATTTGGGGGCAGATGACTATATCACGAAGCCGTATCATCCGCAAATTCTTCTTGCTAGAATAGCATCCGTCATGAAACGTGTTTACAAAGAGATAAAACCTGACACTGACAGAATCGTATATGGCGACGTAGAGCTTTTATCTTCACGAAGCAGGGTGAGTTATAACGGGATGTCAGTGGATCTTACCAGAAACGAGCTTCGCATTCTGGCATCGCTTATCGAGACGCCGGGCGTCATTATCACGCGCGACGAACTTATGAATCAATTATGGAATAACGATCTTTTTATTGATGACAATACACTTACCGTGAACATGAATCGCTTGCGTGGGAAACTTGCCGAAATCGGATTGGAAAATGTAATTATGACCAGACGTGGGCAAGGATATTGCCTGAAGGTCATAGCAGATCCATAGCAGATCCATAGCAGGACGTGGTGAGTATCGTGAGTTGCACGCTCTACACACAAGAAAGGCTGGCGAGCATGAGTTTTTTTCGTTTTTTGCAGGATAAATTCATCTATTTGCTATTCCTTACGGGCGGATTCGTATTAATGCTCTTATTTGTGTCGGTATACATGGATCAAAATTTTGCTGCCGGGATCTTTCTATCCATACTTTTTGCTGTTTCTCTGATTGCCCCGATTCTATATGATTTTAGAAAGAGAAGACGGTTCTATCAGCAGGTAACCGATTCTTTCGAACAGCTTGATCAGAAGACGCTTCTGGCTGAACTCATTACGCATCCTGATTTTCTTGAAGGGCAAGTCCTCTACGACATTATTTACAAAACAAATAAATCGTATCTCGAGGAGATTCGGAAATACCACGATATGCAAGAAGACTATCGCGAGTATATTGAGCTTTGGATTCACGAGATCAAAACACCGATTTCGTCTGCCGTCCTTACGATTGAAAATCACGCGTCACAAGAAAACGACACGCTTCTCTCGGATCTCTCTCTGATTGAAGATTACGCGATGCAGGCACTTTTCTATGCGCGTAGCAACACGGTCGAGAAGGACTACCTCATTCAGGAGATATCTTTGCGGGATGTCTGCTTACGGGTTATCCGAAAGAATGCCAAGCATTTTATTGAACACAACATAACCATCGACGCAGACGAGATAGAGGGACAGGTTTATTGCGACACGAAATGGATCATCTATATTTTGGAGCAGATACTTAATAATGCTGTCAAATATGCACGCGAAAATAATCCGAAAATCATTATGCGAAGCGAGATTTCTGCGAATTCTGTTTCGCTTTTCATATCGGATAATGGTCTGGGTATCAAGCGAGATGAGCTTTCTCGTGTTTGTGAGAAAGGCTTTACAGGTACGATCGGAAGAAGATATGAGAAATCAACGGGAATGGGTCTATATCTGTCAAAGAAGCTGTGCGACAAATTAGGGTTAGGACTTACTATTGATTCGGAAGGGACAGGGAAAGGAACGCAGGTCAAGATTGTCTTCCCCCGTTCTTCCCATATTACGCAGGTTCTTCGTTCCTGACGGATAACCTTACAAAAGTGTAAGTCTATGTAAGTCAAATCTAAGGCAGCAGATGTGCATTGAGGAGATAATAGGCACAGAGATTACACATCTGGAGGTTAATAAAATGGAAAATATGCTTACGGTTAAGCAGGTAGAAAAGTACTATGGGAACAAAGGAAATCTGACAAAGGCCCTAGACGGGGTAAGCTTCTCGATTGAGAAAGGTGAATACGTCGGGATTATGGGTGCATCCGGAAGTGGGAAATCAACTCTTCTGAACTGCATATCGACAATTGACAGCGTAACATCAGGCGGCATCATCATTGACGGAAAAGATGTTACAAGCATGAAGAGCCGCGAGTTGTCTGAATTTCGCCGGACGAAATTAGGATTTATCTTTCAGGACTTCAATCTTCTCGATACACTTACGGCAATGGAAAACATCATATTGACACTTACGATTTCAAATGTAAATCATAAAGAGGCTATCAAACGAACACAGGCAGTTGCGAAGACCCTCGGGATTTATGAGGAGCTTGCTAAGTACCCATATCAGATGTCAGGCGGACAACGGCAGCGTGTTGCGGCAGCCAGGGCAATCGTTGGAAATCCGGCAATGATTCTTGCTGATGAGCCAACGGGAGCTCTGGATTCCAAATCATCGCGCATGCTCCTTGAGAGCATGGAGCAGTTAAATAATGACCTAGGAGCGACAATCCTCATGGTTACCCATGATGCCTTTGCAGCAAGTTATTGCAAGCGAATTCTCTTCATTAAAGATGGGAAGATCTTCAATGAATTGATTCGCGGCGACAAATCACGAAAGACATTTTTCGGAGAGATTATTGATGTCATCTCGCTTCTTGGAGGTGATGTTAGCCATGTACTGTAAGCTTGCGTACCAGAATGTTAAGAAAAGTCTGCGTGATTATCTTCTGTATTTTTTAACGCTGACATTTGCTGTTTGTATTTTCTATGTCTTCAATTCAATTGAATCACAATCTGTGATGATGATAATCACGGATTCCGAGCGAGAAGTGCTGAAAATGATTTCACAGGTCATCGGATATATTTCCGTATTTGTCTCCGTGATACTCGGTTTTCTCATCGTTGGCGCGAATCGATTTCTGATCCGGAGAAGGAAGAAAGAATTAGGGATATATTTGCTGCTCGGAATGAAGAAATTCCGTGTTGCCGGAATCCTCATGTTAGAGACACTCATGATTGGCGCGGTGTCTCTGTGTGCCGGACTCCTTCTTGGGACATTTCTCTCGCAATGGCTCTCCGTTTTGACAGCAAAAATATTCGAAGCCGACATGAATTCTTTTACTTTTGTTTTCTCGGGAAGTGCTTTTGCCAAGACCATCTTGTATTTCAGCATCATTTTTCTCGTTGTTATACTTGCGGGAACCATTGCTGTCTCTAAAAACAAACTGATCGATTTATTTTCCGCACAGCGTAGTAACGAGAAGCCTATTGTTCGAAATCCCGCGCTTACGATTATTTTATTTCTTCTGTCTGTCGTCTGTCTGGGCGTTGCTTACCAGCAGGTATTGCATTACGGCATCACTTATTTTGATTATCACCTGCGCAATGAGATTCTGCTCGGGATTTTGGGCACATTTCTCTTCTTTGCCTCTTTGTCGGGCTTTTTCCTGAAGGTCTTGCGACACTTTAAAGGCTACTACTACAAGGGACTTAACTTTTTTATCTTAAGACAAATCAATAGCCGAATTAATTCGGTGCATATTTCACTGAGTCTGGTTTGCCTTATGCTGTTTTGTACGATTGGTATTTTGTCAACGGGACTTGGCATAAATCATGCAATGAATGAAAGTGTCAAAACGGCGATCGGATATGATGTGGAGGCATATCAAGAGCATAGCGATACGAGCCTTTCTGAGGCGATTGCAAGTACTGGCGTGGATTTGGCTGATTACACCGATTCCAACCTGCAAATCACGACTTATCAGAACGCGAGCATACTGCAAAGCAACCTAATTACGGATGAAGTATATACTGCACTTCAAAATAGTTTCTACTTTGCAGACCTAGAGCAGCCAATTGCGCTGATTTCGCTAACAGACTACAATAATCTTCTGAAAATGAACCATGCCGATACGATTACGCTTGATGAAAATGAAGTTGCGATCGCGTATTCGAGGTATACAGAGGAAGCGTCAAAGGTGCTTTCGGATACATGGATTGGAAAAGATGATATAAAGCTTGGCGGAAATTCTTATGCGGTCTATCCCAAAATCATGGATGATACGATCTTTATGAATTATGAAGCTTCAAACTTTGCCCTTGTCGTACCCGATTCTTTTCTGAAAACAGAAGACGGGACACTTCAAACGGGTATTACACCCAAACAGGACGTTCTCGTATTTGATTGTGTCGGAGATAGCAAGACGCTTCAGGACTCTATCACAGAGAAGGTTGGAGCTAAGGTCAATCTGGTCACCGCCAATTCTGTAAGAGCCAGTTATGCTGGATCAACGGCGATTCTGTCTTATGTCGGCATCTACCTAGGTCTAATATTTGTTCTGACAAGCGCAGCAGTCTTGTCCCTTCAACAGATGTCTGAGGTTTCTGACAATCGACAGCGCTATCTTGTTCTCAAAAAAGTTGGGGCTGATCCAAGGATGATTAACGGTGCGATTTTTCGACAAACGGGCATTTACTTCTTGCTTCCACTTTCTCTGGCGGCGATGCATTCGGTAGTTGGACTGAAAGTTGCTAACGAAGCAATAGAGACACTTGGCGGAGTCAATGTTGCGCAGAATATAATCACTGCCGCTATTCTGATTCTACTCATCTACGGAACGTATTTTCTCGCAACCTATTCAAGCTGTAAGCAGATGATCATTCGCGAAGGGAAAACCGAATAGTGTCAAATACTCTCCATGGTTCTGAAGAGTCCGGATGCTGCCATGCGCATTGTCCGGGCTTCTTCAATTGTGAAGATTTTGTTCGAAATTCGCCGGATATATTGCGTGGCCGAAACAAAACGAGGTAAATTTTAGACTGACTAGTATTCTGCAAGAGAAAAGAATAATCGATTTTTGGCGATTCTAGTCACTTTTTCAGCAAAAAGAGTGGTTCCCCATAAAAAACGCGCTTATTCATCGTTTGTTCACAAACTGGGCCGATTTTGATCTAAATGTTAACAATTGTGAAATGACTTTCCAATGTTGTCGGCGCATAATGTCTCTAGGGAGAAAATGAGAGTATGTGCACTATGTGTAAATTGGACTGGAGGCGCTTATGATTAGGCAATATCTTATTACTGACGGTACGTGTCAATTGGGAAATGTTATCGTCAGAATGCTACTGGATAATCGGCAAAAGGTCAGGGTATTAGTCAATCCGGAAGACAGTATGGAAGCTCTTGAAGGATTACCGATTGAGATTTGCTATGGTTCTGTTTTGGTGAAAGATTCCATGAAGGAATTCTATTCTTTGCCCGATCCTCGATCGGCAATACTCATTCATACTGCAGAGAAGGTTTCTATCAGTGTTCAGAGAGACCCGTCCATTCATCGGATCAATGTTCAGGGAACAATTAATGTGACAGATATGTGTGTCAAGATGAAAATCGGCCGACTCATATATATTGGGGCGGCAAGTGCAATCCCTTATGCGAGTAACGGGAAACCGGTTCAAGAGATCGAGTACTTTAACAGAGACAATGTGGAAGGTGATTTCGCCAAATCGAAGGCTGAAGCGTCGCAGTATATCTTGGATAAGGTCAAGCTAAATGGCTTATATGCCGTTATTGTGCATCCATCCGGGATTATCGGACCATTTGATTATCGGATGTCGGATATTGCTGTATTGATTCAAAAGTATCTTGACGGGAAATTGATCGCCGGCGTTGAGGGCGGATATGATTTTGCCGATGTCAGAGATGTCGCAAAAGCTGTCATTGCTGCTTCCGAGCGCGGTGAGAAGGGTGCGAACTATCTTCTGTCCAACCAGTATGTTAGCGTTAAGGAATTTCTTGATGACCTGAATGTGATTACGGGTGAAGAGAGAGTAAAGAAAGTACTTCCGCTCTGGTTTATTCGGAGAGCAGCACCGCTTACAAGTGTCTATTGCAAGATTCGCAAGCTTCCTTCACCGTATTCGCAGTACTCACTATTTACCGTGCATAGCAAATCAAAATATGATCATAGTCGTGCGGAGGCGGAACTTGAGTACTGTCCAAGAGATGTTAACGCTTCTCTTGCCGATACCGTTCTGTGGATTGAAAACAGAAGCCACCTAGCAGAGAAGGCAACCGAAAATCAGTAAAATTGACATATGCTATCCTACAAACCCAAAAGATACGATCCGGCAGCGCAGGTCGTATCTTTTGCTATGTGGAATTATAAGGGATCGAGTTCTTTGATTCCAACACCAATCCATCGTCCGTCAATATCCTCAAAAACAAATTCTCTGTTCTGATAATCGGTTTTCGACAATTCTCGAACAATTTTTACGCCGGCAAAAGAAAACTCTGTCTGAAGAAGATCCTGTTCTGATGTGATGAAATAGGCGTCATACCCATATCCATACAGCTCGCGATTCGGGAAGACCCGATCAGACTTTGCCTGTGTAAGGATAATTTCGATATCGTCACGATACAGACAAATATGGGGTTCCTTCAATTCTGTGTAGAAGACGGAAGAGAAGCGGAGATAATCCTCATAGTACTTGGCGGTTCGTAGAATGTCGGGAACCGGGAAAACACAGTGTGAAGAGGAGAGTAGTCGAAGTTCAGGCACCTTCTCGATCGGTTCGACGCGAGCGGTCATGCCAAATAAAGGTTTCCCGAAATGAAGCGAAGATTCTGCAAGAAGATCCAACAGATGACCGCGAAGATTCTGCATCCATTCTGGTTGCGGCAGGGCCGTGCTGTCGAGCGCATACAGAAGTCGGCAATACTCATACAGTGAAGAGAACCGGCTGAAAAGCGGCAGAAGTTCAAGAGATTCGTCTGATATCGGGAAAACACTCCGATATCCCTTCAAAAACAGTGCGCGCGCGGTCTCAAAGGTGCTCTTACTCATATTTTTCTCAAGTTCATCGAAGACCTTCGCAAGATCCATCGCAAAGAAGTGATACATGGAATCATCAAAATCAATTACATGGAACGTGGCTGAACGTCTGTCCCAGAAGACATTGTCTGGCTCGAAATCATAATGAATCAGCCCATATATTTGAGCAGTTTTCGGAAGCGTATTCATCAGCTTCTCCAGAAAGTTTGCTTCGGAAAGTGCGATTTCCTGCCCGTCGATTTGCGAGAGAAAAGTTGTCATCCACGAGAAAATATCCGAATAGGACTGCCGTGGGCAGTTCTCGTTAACATACATAGACGACTGCTGATGCAGGTTTCCAAGCGTCGCTCCGTATTTTTGCATCAAATTTTTCTTCATGCCTACTTTATCAAGGCTCTCACCGGGAACGCGAGCAAAAACACAGGCAAGATACATGCCGAATTCTGTATCAATTTTCTCATAATCTCGTCCGTTAACGGAAGGCACAATGCGAAGTGCGGGGTAGTCATTTTGCTCGAGATAACGGAGAAAATCAAGCTCTGCGATCAGCTGGTCTTCCGACTTCTCTTGAAGAGGCGCAAAGCGAAGGATCCGAATCTCATTGCCCGCATGAAAGGGATAGACCGCATTCGAAGAAATCCGATAATCAGATAGGAGAATATCATCGTCATCATCATGCGACCAAATCGCAAGGATTTGTCTTGTCAGTTCCGGTCGATCCAATAAATACTCAAGTTTCAGCATATTTCCTCCGTTTCATGCTACTTCACATACGCATGTTTTCTATTCTGATCGCAAGTACCGCATGGGGGTATAGCGAATGCCATCCGTTGTCTGTTCGACATCTATACTGTGAAACCCGAGACGTCCATATATGTTTGTCGCATAGGGAGAAGAGTTTACAGTGATTTCGTTATGCCCGTCTGCTTCCGCATTGGAAAGAACGCTCTGAAAAAGCGCCCGCCCGATCCCCTTCCGATGCTCCTCCTTACGGACAAAAAAGAGAGAGATGTGACTTGTCGCCCGCGTTGCGATGATACCGAGAAGTTTTGTTTGCTCGTAAGCGCCGAAGATGTGAAGAACCCGCGCATCAACCATACGAGTCATGTTGTCAATTTCAATAAAGTCGCAAAATGTACGAATTCCCGTCTCCTCGTATTCCGGTGCCTCGAATGCAAAGAACACATCACGTACCAAGTCCATTGCTTCGGGAAGATCGTACTTCATAAGCTCTCGAATTTCCATACATTCTCCAATTATGCAAAGACAATGCCCGCAAGCACAGCCGGGATATCCGGCGAAACATTCGCTGCGAAGCCATCCGTCACGTCGCCAAAGACAACAGAGTAGATTCTGCCGTCAACGTTTACGTAGTAGTAATCGTATGTCATCGACATATCCAGAACTGTACAGGTGAAGGAAAAGTGCCTTGCATCCTTGCCGGATATAGTCAGCACTGAAGTCTCTCCGTAAGTTACGTTCGAGAAGGCCCCTGAAAAGGTCTCCTGTACGTATGTGACCGTGTCATCAAGCGTCATGTCGTTCAAGTAATACTCATACGTTACCAGAAAGCTCGCTGTCCCTTTTGTGTACTGCGCAGGGAGGGTGGTATCGGCAACGACGGTCCATCCGGCAGGCATGGTAACGGTAAGCGTCGCTGCAGGGAGGGCCTCGGTTGTCTCGGATACAGGGGTCTCAGTTATGTCGGAAATTGTCGTTGCCTCAGAAATGGCCGTATCCACAGAACCCGTGCTTGTATCTGATGCAACGGGAAGCGTCGAACTCGTTACTGCAGCCGAATCGTTGTCAGTGCAGGCAGAGAAGGAGAAAGTGAATAAAAGTATAAAGGCTGACAGTAATAATTTTCTCATTGTGTGTCCACTCCATCATCCGTCGGGATTTGATTTTTCTTTGTCTATTATAGTATCAAATACCGAAAAAGAGAAATCAATGCGAGAAGATTGCCTTCCAATCGAAAAGTCGGCAGAACAAATTGTTTGCCGACTTCACAAATGATTACATAGGTCAATTACATTGTGACACATTGCCGTTCATCGTATTCTTTCATCGTAAGCGAAATGTTGAGATTCCCGTTTCGGCAGCGAAGCTCGTCAATGAATTTTTTCTGATCCGTATCGGACTTTATCTCAATGCTGTAATGCAGTTCGAACAGCGTTCCGAAATCGGACGTTTTCACTTTTTTCAGGCTCCAGCTCTTCGTATAGGAATCCAACAGATCATCAAACAGCCCTTGAAAATTCATATTCTCCGGAACCGTAACGGCAAGATGAAGGTTCGTTGTTTTTCGAGAGGCAAAATTCACTTTGTAGAGTACAATCATGACCAAGGAGAGAAGGATAGCAAACATTGCCGCCAAAGAAATGTACCCCATACCGCAGGCGAGACCGACTGCCAAAGTGAAGAAGACGTAAGCAATATCTTTTGCATCACCGGGGGCACTCCTGAACCGAATCAGGCTAAATGCACCGGCAAGACTGAAGGCGCGTGCAACATTGCTTCCGATGAGAAGAATAAGAACAGAAATAATGACTGGAAGCATAATCATGGTAATGACAAAGCTGCTCGTGTATCCTTCTGCTTTATGCGTATACATATAAACCAGACTGATGATGAGACCCAAAACCAGAGAAGAGAATATCGCTATGAGCAGAGCCTTCATGCTGATGTTGTCATCCGTACTTGAAGAAAAGAGGGATTGGATATCTAGAGAAGAAAGAGATAGTACATTTGAAGGGGAGGCGATAGAATTTAGCATAGTGATTGTCTCCTTACATATTCGGTTCCGTATTTTGAAAAACTCGTCTTATATATTTGCAGTTCCGAGAAGCGATCGGCAAGCCAGAGCGGAACGGCTCCGGTAATCTTCACTTCCATCAATAATGTGTCGTCCGGCAGAAGAGCTTCGCCGTAGCAAGGCTGATCCAGGCCCAGGCATTCTCTGCGGGTGAAAATGTCGTAATCAAATGTGATTCGGAAATCCGGATCGCCTTTGCCAAAGAATGCTTTACGCTTATATCCGATGTAGGAGGCGGGATGTACCTCGTTGCACGCAAGAAAGTAAGATATTTCATGCATAACCTGTTCGTTCATGTAGCTCTTGTGTGGAGGCATAACTCCTTTCTCTATAAAATCGTTCGCCTGTGCCAGTGTCATCGTCGCGCGACGTTTATGAACAATGCTTGCCGTCTTCTTCTTGAGCTCAAGAAAGACCGTACTGTCTGGTCGCGCCGGAGAATCATAGCAGCGCATCCGGAACTTCTCTTTGTGATAGGGCTTGGCGAGAGATGCAAGAATGATTGCATTGTCCGGCGTATCGTAGTAGATGTTATAGATCCCATAAAAGGCATTGTCCTGGCAGTAGAGATCGGGCTGCATATATTTTGCTATGTCAGGAAGCAGCGCTCTGTACTGGATCTTTGTCAGAACAAATTTGAGTTCATATCGTTTAAACGCGGTAATTGCCATGATGGATTCCTCCTCTCGAATCTTGCACACGGGAAATCAACGTCTTCATCGTGCACCCTGTCCGCCGCCCATATTGCCGCCTGTGTTGCCACCCATATTGCCGCCGCCTATCGTATTTGCCGCGGTTCCAATAGTGGTGATCGTATCGGCAACCGTAAAGGTATCGACGGCCGTGCCGCCGGAATAGGTTCCATCCGTATAGAATCCGTCTTCCTGCGTCCCGTCAGACGATCCTCCAACAGAGATCGAGTAGGTACTTCCAGATACCAGTTCGGAGGTACACAGAACGATACTCTGGTACTGCTTGGCAGGAGAATAAGTCAAAATGCTATTCCCATCTTCATCTTCAATGCGAATCAACGTACCTGCTTCCTGAACGCTGTCCAGAGAAATCGAGACACAATTGATGGAAGAATTTGAGCTCTCGGACTGTGCCATTCCCACGCTTCCCACCGCAACCAGATAACCACCAGAGACAACAAATTCTCCTGCATAGTCAAGGGCACCGTTGCCTGCGTTTGTCGGGCCGCTGACAATGACAATACCATCCGTCATATAGGCCGAGCCATTCGTATCCAGACCGTCGCCGGACGCGTCAATGACCATATAGCCGCCGCTTATATACAAATAGTAGTCTGTATCTTCGGCAAATTCACCCTGATCGCCCATCGGACCCGTCTCAGAAGAAGAATCATTGCCTCCGGCAACATTGACACCATCATCGCTGGCCACAATATGTATTGTTCCATCATTGATCGTAATGACAGATCCCTCCAGGCCTTCGTATGAAGTCGAAATGGAAATCTCGCCATCGTTTATCAGAAGCCCGCTGTCCGCATGCATGCCGTCATCGCCGGAGGCAAGAGAAAATGTACCTGCGTCAATCTCGACATTATTGCCCGCATGAATAGTGTCATCAGCGGAGTTGATCAAAAAGGTGCCGCCGGTGACGGATAGATCTACGCCTGCCTTTAGACCTTTGGCACTGACGGAAGTATCTGTGGTAGATGCGACCACCCCGGTGTCACCGGTAACTGCCTGTGCGTTCCCGGAGGGAAGGGTATCCGTATCCGTATTCGCTTCGGCGTCATCGGAAGGAGCAAGAACGGTATCCGTCGAGGCAGCGGAATCTCCGGATGCTGGGAGCGCCGGTCTGGTACTAGTATCACTCGCCGTATCTGTATCCATCCCAATAGGCATATCATCGGGTGCAAGAACATCAGAACTTGTGTCTGTACCATCTCCCGTCGTCTTTCCTGGCATAACCATATCCTGATCCTGCGACTCGAAATTATTTGAAGTAGTTGTCCCAGCTGAGACACTTCCGCCGCCGGAAACAATCGTAAAGTCTCCGCCGTTTATCAGAAGACTCGTCTCTGCCTGAATTCCGTCTGAGACAGAAGTGATATTGTAAGTACCGCTCAAGATGATGATGTATCCTTTTGTCGTATCTTCATCATTATTGGACTGCATGCCATCTCCGCCAGAAGTAATTGTTATATCCGCGTCTTCTATCGCAATCGAATCCCTGCCGCGTATCCCGTCTCCGACGGAAGTAATGGTATATGTTCCTCCGGTTATCTTCAGATCATCCTTACTGACAATGCCGTGATTATAGTTCGCCTGAATGGTCAAAGCACCGCCTCCTGTGAGGGTCAGATCTGATTTACAGAAAATCGCCGCATCAGGTTCGCCCTCTTCTTCATCCGCTAAAACATAGTCCGAACCATCGGATAGGGAATTCTCGGTATCATCGGAAAGAATCACAATTGTCTTCTCGGCACTTTCAACATATATGGCAGAACTGTCGGAGCAGCTTATGTCTGCACCATTTAGTACGATACGTACGGACGAAGTATCCGAAGTATCAACATATATTTGTCCATCATCAAGCGTTCCAGAAAATACATATGTGCCGGCGGCTGAAATAGTAATAATTGAATCGCTAATCGAGACACCGCTTGCGTCACAGCTTGCCGAATCGCCGGAAAGCGCAACTTCAACGTAACTTGAATCCTGCCAATTCGAATCGGTGTCCTCATCAGCAAAATCTGCGGCTAAATCGCCTGCAGAACTGACAATGTCTGTGCCCGTTGTCTCGGTAGGCGATGTACTCTTCCTACAGGATGCGAGTATTGCCGTACAGAAAAGCAAAAGAATGAGTGTGGTTACAAGGCGTTTGCCTTCGATTTTTCGTCTGTTCACGTTATTCTCCTTGTGTGAAAGTGCATTATACGTTTCATTTACACTTCACATTATGACAAATTTTACATCGATTTAACGTGAAAAGAACAGCAAAAGATAGGCTATATTGTGGCAACAGGCCTATTTGTGCAAAAACATACTCTCTATGTGTAGAAGGAGCCGTATTTATCCAATCTGTTTTCATAGCTTTGCGGGTATTCCTTGACAGAATGGCGATTGCAGATGATAATAGCAATGTTGATTTGGGGCATTAGCTCAGTTGGGAGAGCGCTTGCTTCGCATGTAAGAGGTCGTGGGTTCGACTCCCATATGCTCCACCAAGTCAAAAGCCTAGAGCCGTAATGGTTTCTGGGCTTTTTCTATTTCGCGATTCGGGTGATTTTAACGGGGTCGTGTCCTACTCGTGTCCAACCAGATGCAATCTTGTTCACGGCGTCGACCTTTGCATCGTCGGAAATGTGCGTGTAATAGCTAAGTGTCGTCTCAATTCTTGCGTGGCCAAGAAGCAGCTGCAGCACTTTTGGATTGATTCCGCCCTCTGCGGCACGGGTAGCATACGTATGCCGGAGATCCTTCACCGTGTGCCCGTTAAACAGTTTCATTTTCCGAAGCAAGTTCTCGCGCAGGATGGCATGGTTTTTTCTCGTCGGGAATACAAAATCCTCCTGCCGGTGATCTGCCAATGCGCGGCGCGCCATCATAGCCGCTGCGTCTTCACAGAGAGGTACGTACCTGTCCGAGCCGGATGTCTTCGTTCCCCTGAGATGCAGCTTATTCAAATTGTAATCTGACCATTTTATGTTAATAGCTTCGGAGCTCCTCGCCCCGGTACGAAGGATCAGGAACAAGCAATCTTTTATCGTCTGCACCTCGGATCGGGTAGAGCCTCGGCAGAAGGCTACTAACGCATCCTCTTCGGCATAGGTGAGTACAGACGCCTTCTCCCCCGGTTCTCTGGCCGGCAGGACTGTGTTCTTCACTGGGTTATTCCTGATCAGTTTATCGATAACCGCCCGATCAAAGCACATACTCAAATGTGCCCGGGTCATCTCTACCGTTCTTCGGCTGCTGTGCCCTGCGATTATATTCAGCTCCTGCTGGATGTCAGATGTTGTTATCTTACTGATCGGCCGAGAAAAGATTCCGGTGGACAGGCGTGCTTTACTATAGGCATACGCCAAAAGAGTCGCCGGCGAAACAGAGTTCGACTTATATGTCTGGATCCACGTTCCCCACCATTCGCCGAGGCTCCTCAACGAGGCCTCGATGTATGTTTCTGTATCGATCTCGCGCCGGATCTGCGTGAGCCATTCACGGGCTTTCTTCTGCGTCTCGAAAGTTGCAGACTTACGGGATCCGTCGATCCCGATTCTTGCTCTCCACGATCCAGAGGGCAGGTGCTGTATGCTCCCTTCGCCGGGAGCCCGTTTTTTAGACATAATAATTTTCCTCCTATAAATCATTAAGCTCTGGATCAAAGACATGAGGTGATAGAGGTTCAAGCCATAGCCCGTCCCCATTTTCATCTGTGCAGTACACAGGCCCGTACTGCTTCTGCCAAACTTCTACTGCCTTCTGCAGGAAGCTCTCGGGGAGATCCAGTTCCTCTGATAGTTCATACCAGTTCTGGACTCCGGATCTGATTGCCTGGATAACATCTTCAGGGCAGACTAGCATATCAACTGCAGCGCGCAATGCCCGTTCTTCTGAGCGCCCGATCCTGATGTCATCTGATCCGCGAACCGTATCGCCGACACTTGTCTTGTAGTGTCCAAACTCCTCGGCCAGTATGGCTGCTCTGACGCGACTTGTAGCCTTTTGGTCAACAAAGACGTAGAAATTACCATCCTTCAGCACAAGAAGACCTCTATAGCCTCCTACGGCTCTGTCGATTACTTGTATTCCAATATCTGTCATTTCTTGTTCAAGCTTCTCGCCGACATCCATTTCGCCCCTCACATATAAAATAACGCAAAAGCAATACAAAAAGCACCCTCTGATATTGTTCAGGAGATGCTGTCCCTTTTGTGGTGCTTTACATTCAAACACTTAGAATTCTTAATTACTACTTAATTATTATATTCTCAGCAGCAATCGCGGGGCATGAGATACTGACGCCTAACACAGATTCGTAGGTGCAAATTCCGCAATACTCGCCGTAAACTGTGACGGTATCATTCTCGAGAATTCTAGGCTCGCCTTCCACCGGTGCATATTCAACATACCAAATCTGATTGTAATCTTCATCGGTATAAATTCTATATGCTTTCGCTTCGTCACCTTCAACTACTTGTAATACAGTCCCTTCAATTTGAACTGAAAACCCAGAATATTTATCGGGGTTGCGCGCATAGTCGTCATAATTGCCGTGCGGATAGGTGTCTGCTTTTTCATCTAAAGATAACGTTTGTTTGGTTTCAGCGGCAGCCTCAGACTGTATGCGTTGGTAGCTGTCAATTGCCGACAAAAAAACGGAGAGCAGAACAAAGAAAATAATGGAAGCAATCACTGCAGGCAAGCAACCAGACGACTTGCGCTGCCGCAGATCTATCTGAACCACTGCGCGCGATGATTGATTCGCGCGCAGTGGTAGTGGTTGCCCGCAACCTTTGCAGATGATCGCCCCTAAATCATTAAATTCGTAACACTTATGGCATTGCACTGAATTTGCAAAACTTTGCTCAACTCTACGCGCCGCCTCCAAAGCGACTGCCATTTTTACCCCGCAGCCTTTACAAAACATTGCGTCCTCTGAGTTCATCGTTTCGCATACTGGGCATTTAACCATATTCTTCTACCCTCTTATTATCTTGCGCTTCAATATGGAATATTCTTCATCTGTCAGCTTACCATCATCGTGCATCTTTGACAACTTTTCCAATTGCGTCACTAGTTCAAGTGCCTGATCCAGATCCATACCAGAAACGTTAGGGTCTCTGTGCGCGTGGATTTCAAAGCCATCACCGCGGTCGTCGGTCTCGCCGCGTAGGTATTCGAGGGAGACGCCGAAGAACTTTGCGAGCGCCATCTCATTCCCTTGCTTGGGATTTAGTTCTCCATATTCATATCGCTGATAAGCTCCGACGCTTATTCCGATTGCTTTCGCAACCTCTGGCTGTTTCAATCTTTTCTCGGCTCTAAGCATTTTTAGGCGTTCGCTAAAACTTTCCATAAATCCTCCCAAAATACACAAAACTATATTGACGTACACAATTATGAGTGATAGAGTGTGAATACACACACAAAAGTGTGTCGTTTCTTATCAGTTACACCAACCTCGCACCTTGACAATTCAGGACCCAGTATTTCAATCCACGCCCCCAGATAGGGAGCGACCCAGTTAAGACAGGAAGGAGAAAAGAAAATGTTTTCTGTTGATATATCAAAAGAAGATGAAGAAAAATTGATTTCTGCTCTTGTTGGATTCGTTGTTCGCGTTTGCGAGAAAGGTAACTCCGCAACTGAAGCAGAGCTTTCAATTCTACCCAAAATCGCGGAGTTGATTCTAAGCGTAAATTGCTAATTTTTGCGCCTGCCTTGTTTAAACTCTTCAATTTGTTCTCTTTTCGCTGACCGCAACTGTTCCTTAACGTCGGTATAGCGTTGGAAAAATTCAGCCGGAGACTCCGACGATCCAATGTCTAAGTATAGAATCGCCAAGTCATGTAAGCGCTCATCATCGGTCTTTTGAATCATTCGTTTGTTTTCATCAGCCATTTAAATCACTACCTTTCACACTTCTGAACAACTGTAAAACACGTTTACACATAAACGCGCACTCACACAGAATCATACCAAAATACGCGCAAGTACGCAATGAAAGGAGGTGAGTAGTATGTCTGAGAAATTATACACAACTGGAGAGGTTGCCGAACATTTGAAGATTGAAGAATCAACCGTCAGATCGTGGCTGCGAACCGGCAAAATCGCCGGTATTAAGCTGCCGAACGGATTTTACCGGATCACAGAGTCCGCGCTGAACGCCCTTCTGGGCAAAGACCAATCTGCTTAATCCCCTTATTAAGTTTTCAAGGTCCGCGCATATCCGATGTGGATATGCGCATATTGTACGTAAAAATGGAGGAATTAAAGTGAGCATCACAAGCAAGAACACACACATTAATGTGTACAGAAACGCACGATTACGTGCATCCGCATACAATTCATTGTTTTCGAGTATGGATACGACCTTTGACTCGTTATTCATCGGCCGTAGAACGCTCTGGGAAATCGAGACAGGCGTTTCTACTCCGGACGGCAACACGGTTCTTCAGATGTCCGAACTCTACAACGCTCCGGAGCTTATCACGCACTACTGCTCGTCTGACTGTCCCCTTGGTAAAGCTCGCGGAGTGCTGCCGGTTGATGGCATGAGTACAGAGGGAATCGCCCTTAATGCTACTAGCTTGCTGTACGACGCAGAGGGCTATGCTCGGAGTCTCGTTATAGCTTCTAAAGACGGAGTGATCTCCGAGGCGGAACGCCCGGCCATCGTGGAAGTCATCAACTGGCTTGATCAGCTTGCTCATTTGCGTGATGAGCTTGTTGTTGCACTGGACAGAAAAACGCCTGAAGAGGGTAGAAAGGAGGAAAAATAGCATGACCATGACAGAAGATAATATTTCAAAGCTTATTGAAGAAACAACAAATAAACGTATTGCGGCAGCGCTAGAAAGAATCGCCGACGCCCTGGAGAAACAGAACGTCGGCGGCACGATCGAGATTGACGGCAATAAGGTGCTAACCTTCTAGCGGGAAATCGCGGTTCATTAATTTGAGCATCTCGGCATAAACACTTTTGTAAATTAAGTAAACGTCAAAATTTTGATCATTCTCTTTTAAAAAGTTTTTATCTTGGGTAAGCAATGGTAAGGACGCAAGGGTAAGATCGTGTGCGCGTTGTTCGTTATCATTCATTAATTTTCACCTCCTCTCTTGAGGAGAGTATACCGCAGAAAGGAGGATCCTAACACATGAAACCCCGCGAAGAATGGCCACTCATTCTGTACACGAAGGACCTGGAAGAGTGCCTAGACGTATCCACTCCGGATGCATACGCGATATTTCGGAACGCCAAAGTGATCGACCCCTCGAAGCGCCGCTTCAGGGCAATCACTAAACGCGAACTGCTCAATTATTTGGAAGGAGAATCAACATGAAAATAGTACTGCTAGTATTAGCTATCTTTGTAATTACCGTCTTTGTCTTGTCGCTGATAGTTTTAGCGACGTACACCCGCTCTTTTTCAGATTTTATAACGGTCATACTAACCCGCCGCCGTCACAGGCGACAGGAACGAGAGCTGAAGCAAGCCAACATCCACCGCGTCCCTGCCCCCGTGTTGGGAACGCAGATCCGCAGCGCAGAAGTCGATCACAGCGCAAGCTTCGGAGATTGGTAAGAAAGGAGGATTCACAAATGAACAAGAAAAGAAGAGCCGCTATCGAAGACCTGCTCGATCAGATTTCCACACTCCGGGACGAGCTCGAAGTCTACAAGGATGAAGAGGAAGAGTACCGGGACAATATGCCGGAGAATATGCAGAAATCGGCAAAGTTTGAGAAGGCCGATGAAACAGCCAACAGTCTGCAAGAGGCAATCGAATCAATTGACGAGATCCTTGACAGCGTCCGAGAAGCCATTGAGGAGGAATAAGACCATGTGGAAATGTAGAACAATCGGAATATACTGTCCGGCACCAGACCCTGACCTCTGCTGCTGCGAGTGTCCTGATGCTAAGGATTGCGAGCACGTCTGCTACGGCATACCAACTCTCTGCAAGTCGTCATGGAAGGAGGAAACCTAAAATGTGCTACTACAAGACCTGCCCTGCGTGCGGGGCGAATCTGGATCCAGGAGAAATCTGCGACTGTCAGGATCCGGACAAAGAAAAGACCGCTGATGCGCCAACACCAACGGCCTAAGACCTTGTGAATACCATAATTCAACTACCAATATTTTATCAGATAAAAGGAGGAAATCAAATATGAGCGCATTTTCACTGTGTCCCAAGTGCGGAGATCTAATTACATGGCCTGATTCTGTACCCGGGAAGCTAAAGAAGTGCTTAAAATGTAAAGCAAAAATCAACTTGATCGTAACGTACGACGAGGCAGAGGTCAAGCTGCTATCAAAAAATATCAAGGAGGTAAATCTGAAAAATGGGAATCAAAATCAACAAACTCGAATTTGAAAATGTGAAGCGGATCAAGGCCGTTAAAATCGAGCCGACCGCTAACGGGCTGACCGTCATAGGCGGGAAGAACCAACAGGGTAAGACCTCTGTTATCGATTCCATTGCATGGGTTTTGGGTGGCGAGAAATATCGTCCCTCTAAGCCGCAGCGCGAAGGATCCGTGATTCCTCCGAATCTCTCCATCACCATGAGCAATGGGCTTGTGGTCGAGCGTAAGGGTAAGAACAGTGATCTCAAGGTTACAGATCCGAACGGCCAGAAGGGTGGTCAGTCTCTGCTCAATAGCTTTATCGAGCAACTGGCACTCGACCTGCCAAAGTTTATGAGTGCCACTGGCAAAGAAAAAGCACAGACCCTTCTCCGGATCATAGGCGTAGGAGATAAGCTTTATGCGCTTGAGCAGAAGGAAGCAGAAGTCTACAACAAACGTCTGACGATCGGACATATTGCGGACCAGAAGAAGAAGTTTGCTGATGAGCAGACCTATTACCCGGATGCTCCCAAGGAGCCGGTATCCGCTTCAGACCTGATCAAACAGCAACAGGACATTCTTGCAAAGAACGGGGAGAACCAGCGTAAGCGTCAGAACCTTGCATACCTGCAGAGTCAGGCCGATCAGATTCAACGTCAGATGAACGACCTGCTCGCGAAGCAGACGGCCGCACTTGCAGATCTTGATATCGCAAGAAAATCGGCACTGGATCTGTTCGACGAATCAACCGAAGAGCTCGAGAAGAACCTTTCTGAGATCGAGACAATTAACCGTAAGGTTCGGACGAACCTCGATAAGGACAAGGCTGAATCTGATGCACAGATGTATGTCGACCAGTACTCCGGATTAACTGTCGAACTCAACGCACTTCGGCAGTCAAAGCTTGATCTGTTAAAAGGTGCGGATCTTCCGCTTGCAGGACTATCAGTTGAGGAAGGCGAGCTCATTTATAACGGTTTCCAGTGGGACAACATGTCTGGATCCGATCAGCTCAAAGTTGCAACAGCCATTGTTCGTAAGCTGAATCCTGATTGTGGCTTCGTTCTCTTGGACAAGCTCGAACAGATGGATCTCGACACGATGCAAGAGTTCGGAGTATGGCTTGAATCAGAGGGTCTGCAGGCTATCGCTACACGGGTCAGCACTGGCGGCGAGTGCTCGATAATTATAGAAGACGGTTATGTGTCCGAAGCAGATACCGTCGAACAGCAGACGCCGGCATGGAAGGAAGGTGCATTTTAATGCAAATCATAGAAGGAAAAATCAAGTCAGCTCAAAAATTGGTGATTTACGGCCCGGAAGGAATCGGCAAGTCTACCTTTGCAGCGCAGTTCCCTTTTCCTCTCTTTATCGATACCGAGGGATCAACCAAACACATGGACGTCAGACGTGCTCCCAGACCCACCAGCTGGGCAATGCTCATGGATCATGTACAGCAGGTTAAGAGATATCCGGAACTCTGCAAGACTCTCGTCATCGATACAGCTGACTGGGCAGAGCAGCTCTGTATCGATTCGATCTGCGCGAAGGCCCAGAAGTCAGGAATTGAAGATTTCGGATATGGAAAAGGCTATGTGTACTTATCCGAAGAATTTGGCCGGCTTCTGAATTTGCTTGAGGACGTCATTGGACTTGGAATCAATGTCGTTTTTACCGCTCATGCCAAAATGCGCAAGTTCGAGCAGCCTGATGAAATGGGTGCTTATGACCGCTGGGAAATGAAGCTCGAAAAGCAGACCGGACCGCTACTCAAGGAATGGGCCGACATGGTGCTTTTTGCCAACTATGAGACCGTCGTATTAAATATAGACGATCAGGGCGCGATCAAAGGCAGGAACAAAGTACAGGGCGGAAAGCGCGTCATGTATACAACTCACCATCCGTGCTGGGACGCTAAGAACAGACAGGACCTGAAAGAGAAGCTCCCTTTTGATTATTCGTCAATTGCTCATGTCCTTGCAGAAAACACATCCTCGGCTGCAGTAGTACCGCCCGTAGTACCAAAGCCTCAACCGTTGGAGCCTGTTAATTCAACGCCCGTTTACGATTCTGACATTGACTTGCCGTTTGAGCTTCCGGAAGAATCTCCGATATCTCTTGACAAGGATACGCTTGACGACATACCTGCAAGCCTCCGCGACTTAATGCGAGCCAACAGTGTTAGTCGCGAAGAGATTCAGACCGCGGTAAGCAAAAGAGGCGTTTACCCTGCCAATACCCCAATTTCTAAGTACGATCCTAAATACATCGCCGGCTGCCTAGTAGGCGCCTGGCCGCAAGTCTATTCGTTCAT
>Ga0209800_10000397_pt1 | contig 71639 bp, 60 predicted proteins | sample Higcelweek8metaG_FD_187174 | JGI IMG/M metagenome (GOLD analysis project Ga0209800, IMG submission 187174) | Freshwater pond sediment microbial communities from the University of Edinburgh, under environmental carbon perturbations - High... | ecosystem: Environmental > Aquatic > Freshwater >... | reverse complement strand
ATCTCTTTGATTTCTATAATGAAGTACTAGGTGATATTGGAGGTTTGTTGGACATTGATTTTAGTAAAAAAATCATGAGCCTTGGAGATATAAAAAAAATTTTAGGAGAGACAAAAAAGGTGTGATTATACCACAACTTTCTGACCAACACGAAAAGCCGAAAACCATTGATATTACATCGGTCTTCGGCTATTTTTGTTTCAATTTGCTGCAGAAGTCAAGATTGGTTCACTATCTACTATTACTCCATCCATGTCAAAAATAACCGCTTTTAACATTTGCTCTCCCCCTAAAACAATAATCTTCTTATAACATGAAATACAATTATCGGGTACATAGCCAAATTCCTTAGAAGTACCCATATTACTAAAGGCTCTTTAATTGAGATTTTTTTATCAGCATTTTTTTCAAATCCATCACATAAATCTTCCATATAATCAATCCCATATGGCCACGAAATTATATTTGAAGCCCAATCCCCTGGAATATCCTGTCTATGTACTCTTGCACCTATAATGCTTCCTAATATTGCAGCTGTTGTATCAGTATCTCCACCGCACTTAATAATTTCCAAAATACCTTTTTTAAAATCATTCTGATTTCTTAACCAACAATGTATTACCATGGGGACTGTATGATACATATATCCACTAATCCCTCTTTCAAGTCCGATTGATCTTGAAAAAGAGGCTGTACTGTCGTTATTCTTAACGCTTATAATAACGCTTTTGATTTTTTCCATAAAGCCCGAATCGTCTTCTCCAATAAACGCTTCAAGCTTTTCTAGAAAATTATCAGGTTTTATTTCTCCTTCAACACTTGATAAATAAGCAGCGAATGCAACCGTCCTAGCACCTATCTCGGCTTTAATATCAGTATGTGTGATCCTTGTAGAAATCCTAACGAGCTTTTTGAGCTTATCAGGATCCTTCCCATAACATATCCCAATGATTGAACTCCTCATAGCAGGACCATTACCTGCTGAGTATACTCCGCTTTTCCCACCTTTAAATCCAAAAAGAAGCTTTATACAAGACTTTAAAGTAGCAAATCCAATCCCGTATGGAAGGCTTAAAAACCACTTTTTTAGTGATTTCTCTAAACATTTTTCAAAAATTTCCTCGCTCCCATCCGACCTTATAATTGCATATGTAGTCATTAGCAAATGCTCTGTGTCATCGGAAATTAAGCCTTTTCCATTTAAGAACCTTTGATGATCAATATTTTTATATAGCTTGTTCAACCTTTCAGGTGAGAGCCCTTCATATGGAAGCCCCATCGAATCTCCTACCATACAGCCTAACAATGATCCAAGGATTGAATCTTTCATATATAATATCATCTGCTTCCTTCGAAATTTATAATAGATATTTTACAATAATTAAGTGGTTATGTCATTAGAAATTGATAAAACGAAATCGCACCAAAATCAAAAGACTCTATCAGATATTAACGATAGAGTCTAAAAAATAACTGGTCAACTGGCGATTTCAAAAATACTGATTTAAGTACTTTCGCATTTTATAATTAAAAAAGGAAATTTTTGAAATCGCCTTACTTAGATTTATTACCCTTGAACAGTTACATATGCCCATTCCAACCATTGGCATAGTATTTGCAAATCGGATTTTTCTACTGTAGCACCGCACCACACCCTTAGACCAGCTGGAGCTTCGCTATAAGCTCCAATATCATAAGCAACTTTCTCATCAGCGAGTAATTTTATCATACTCTTCAATTTATCTTCTGGTAAGTCAACAGTGAAGCATACACTGGTGTTTGAACGGAATTGCTTTTCTTTTGCAAGGAAATGAATCCAATTGTGTTTTGCAACGAAATCCTCGAATACACTGAGATTTTCTTCGCTTTTTGCAATTAGACCCTTAAGTCCGCCAATTGATTCTGCCCAGTTAAGAGCCTGTAGATAGTCCTCATTGCAAAGCATGGATGGAGTATTAATTGTAGAACCCTGGAATACTGATTCATCAAACTTGCCTTTTTTCTTTAATCTGAATATTTTAGGCATAGGCCATGATGGTGAATATGATTCTATTCTTTCAACTATTCTAGGTGAAATTACAAGAATACCGTGAGCAGCCTCACCGCCTAAAACTTTCTGCCAAGAGAAAGTAACCGCATCAAGCTTATTCCAAGGAATATCCATTGCAAATACAGCAGAAGTAGCATCACAAAGAGTTAATCCTTTTCTGTCATCTGGAATCCAATCACCATTTGGTACTTTAACACCGCTTGTAGTACCGTTCCATGTAAATACTACATCATTATCAAAGTTAACCTGGCTTAAATCAGGTAAGCTTCCATAATCAGCAGATAATAGGCGAACATTCTCAAGCTTAAGTTCTTTTTGAATATCGTTTGCCCAGCCTTTACCAAAGGACTCAAATGCAATAACGTCAACAGCTCTAGGTCCTAAAACACTCCACATGAGCATTTCAAAGGCACCTGTATCAGAAGCTGGTACTATACCAACTCTGTAATCATCAGGAATACTGAGCATTTGCTTTGTCCTTGCGATAGACTGGAATAACTTATCTTTTCCAATACTACTTCTGTGAGACCTTCCAAAAGGTGTATCCTTTAGTTCTTCAATAGAATATCCGGGATGTTTTGCACATGGACCGGATGAGAAACACGAATTTAATGGCTTGTTTGTTGGTTTCATTTTATTCACTCCTTAATTTTTATTGATAATAATTATTTGTTTTTCTAAACATAAAAAACTCGTCCCCTTAAATAATAAGGACGAGAATCATACCCGTGGTGCCACCTAAATTAGTTAGAATATTCTAACTCACTTTATTTACAATAACCGTTGCAGCGGTTTGGTTCATCACCAACATCTCAGGGGTGGAATCAAAGTGTACTCTGGTTGATTTGCACCTCCCACCAACTCTCTAATACAGAGCGCTCACTAATTTCCCCATCATCGACATACAATATTTTATTGAGTCCAACTTTCAATTTATTGTATTATATTATTCTTTGGAATGCAAGAGTTATTATTATTTTTTATATTATCGCTTACAGATCATCATCAATTTAAAGTCTTAATAACTATCGATTGTTTTTCCACATCCACCGACACTTCCGCGCCAAGTAGCTTACACATTGTTCCTAAAGGCAACATCCTCATTCCATCAACAATTATTGCTGTTGAATCGATAGTCACTTTTTTACCATTTACCATTATCTCTTTACTTCCAATTTTCATAGAAATCTTATTACCTTCTTTAGTCACTTTAAGAGTTTTAGTAGATTCTTCCCATTTGATATCTGCTTTCAATGCACTTGATATTGCAGTTTCTGTAAATAGAGTCTTTCCGTTCTTCATAAGAATAAGAGGGACAAAATCTGATATAATTTTATCTCCATTAATAAAAACACTATAATCTTTCGCTATAAATTCTCCATACTTACTATCAATTAGAACTTTTTCATTATTTAAAATTTGAACTTTATATTCATCAGTTTTTATTTCATTACCTTTGTCATCTGATGCGACTATATGATACTTTAAAACTCCTGCTTTCTTAATTCCAGGAATTTTGCCAGTAAAATTACAATCAACACTCTTATCAAGGTTAATAGCTTTACCACTTTCTAAAACAAGTTTCGCACTTTTTGTGAAACGCTTATCTTTAACCTTTACACATACTGGTATTTCTTCACCTAACCCTACTGCTTCAATACGATTGTTTGAAATTTTGTTGTCTGAGGACGAAATTGTTACAGGATTATTTGTAAATGGTTTATAGCTGAACATATCAGTTCCAAGTCCCCATTTCATAAGAGTACCATCTTTTTTTAATGCACTCAAGCCATAATAGTCAATATACACCTTATCCACATTATCAAGAATTTTCTGAGGTTTTTCTACGAATTTTGTGTTTCCATTACCTACTTGTCCAGCTTGATTATAACCCCATACAAACAAACTGCCATCACCTTTTACTGCTGCACAAGTATTTAGACGTATTTTAAACTCCTCTACATCGTCCATAACTTTTCGAGGTCTTATGTCTGTATTTATTTCTTTCCCATCATAGGCATTAACTTCTCCATACTCCCATAAAGAACCATCAACACATAACGCCAATCCTCTGTCATAGTTAGAATCATGATTTGCACTGATAACATTATCTAATACTTTACCAAAATTCAATGTAACATTATCTCTATAATTACTAAAAGTTGCATCATCCCCATATCCTCTAACACATAGTTCTCCATTTGTTTTTATATAGAAATCCTCACAATAGCTTTTTATTTCTTCCATGTTTTCTATATCTTTATAAGCATTTTTTGCTATTTCCTCATTAAAATTCTCGCTTCCTTTACTTTTTTCAAAAGCTAGATTCCAACGAGATTTATCTTTTTTAATAATATCTAAAGTTTTGGTATAGCTATCGAAACAATCTATACCATCCATAATTTTCTTTCCTTGAGTATCATATTTAAGCGTATCAGTATAAAAAGCCCAACAATATAACTCTCCACTATTTGTTATAGCAAAAGTATAATTTCCATTAAAATCTATATCCTTAAAATCATCTAAAAGTTTAACTGGCTGATGGTATTCATCAACCGGGATTTCAATACTATCATCGTCTGTTTCAGAAGGCTTTAAAAAGCACACCCATAACGAATTATCATTATACTGTATATAGAATTCACTTCCATAATCTTGGTAGATTGATTTGATATTTGCTCCATCGATATTCATTTTTACATAATCAGGAACACCGAATAGTTTACGGTCTTCCTGCCACATTGTATTATCATTTTTTATGACTATTTGTCTAAACATTTTATTAAAATCTGTTTTATACTTATTAACTAAATATGATTTCTTTGCATTATCAAATATGTATTCTACCTTGGTACCATCAGAATTTTTAATCGTTACATTATTTCCATCCAATTCTACATTTTTCGAAGCATTTTTTGTAACAACTCTGTCATTTCCTTCATATCCATTATATGTTTCCCACATTAGTGTATCATCTTTTGTGAGAACCCATGAAATATTATCATATACTTTTGCAATATCCTTCATAAATACTATTGGTATCGAATATAAGCTTTTAGGTGATTTAAACCCATAGTAGCAAACTGATCCATCCTTTTTTATTATCTGAATATTATTGAATCCACAATTGGCAGATTTGACATCATTCATTAGTTTCTGAGGTAAAAGACTATTGCATTTTGATTTATAAGGCATAAAATCCATGCCCCAAATCCATAAGCTCCCATCTGTTTTAATTGCACAGCTAGTACCATTTTCGTTCCAATTGGAATATTTCCCATCATGGTTTGAGTCTGTATAGATAACATTCGTTAATACTAGTCTTTTAGATAAGTCGTAGCGTTCATCTATTATAAACTCTTCATCATTCATGTCTTTTCCTGTAATTTGAATTTCCCATAGCTTTTTATCATTTGTAATATAGTAGTTGTTGGCGACAAATTTAACTTTGTCAGCTATCTTAACCCTATTACCCTTAATAAGCTCAGCACCACAGTAATAATTCCTTATTGCATATAAAGTTGAATTTTTATCTATTATAAATACACACTTACTACCATAAGCAATTAATGTGGCTCCTTTACACAAACATATTGGTTTGTTTTTCTTGGATTCTCTTTCGCGAAAAACCTTTCCACCCCATGTCCACACAGATCCATCATTTTTTAGTGCAGACAAACCTGATATGGCTTTAACTTTATCCATAATTTTTATTGGCTTCTTACTTTCTTTAAGTTTGCTCTCAGCAAACTGTCCTGCAGTGTTTTTGCCCCATACCCAAAGAGACCCATCTTTTTTTAATCCAATATATGCATCATCATATGCATCCGAGTCAATATCCTTATAACCTTGTGCCAGCTTTGAATACTTTTGATCATCATCCTGTGGAATTGACCATAATGAGCCATCAGCTTTTAAACCAATGTCATTTGCTGTCTTGATAAAACCAAGACTATCATTTTTTGCTGCTTTGCTAATTGGTGTATTGATCAGTATAGTTGAAATAGATATTGTGATCAACACTAGTATATTTACGATTTTGAATTGTTTTTTCATTATTCTCCCCCATTAACCAATCCATTGAGCAATTTATCAACCTCTTTTGTCACACTGATAAAACGTTCCTGATAATCCCCACGAACACACATATACTCTATACCTCGCTCATCAAATAAATGCTTTATCTGATTTCCGTACTTTTCACGGTCGGAAGCTATCACTTCACTTCTATCTCCATCCTGGACAAATTCAACATCAGGCTCTAAATAAAAAACCAGATCATAATGATTTAATTCTGAAATCGCATCAGCGAGTAGCTTATTCTTCTGCTTTTCATTTTGCGGATCATCTAAAAAATCAAGATAGAATCTGGTAATCAAACAATCCGTGTCAATAAATAAAACTTTGTTACTATGTTTAACTGCTTCTAATTCATTCATTTTATGAGTCAGCAAGATATCCGTGAAATCGGCTGAAATCATCAATAAATCTGTGCCTGAACGCTCTGATATTTCTCTACCTGCTTCATCAATATAATTTGTATTATAGCAATTCGCCAAATTAATAGTAAGCGTTGATTTACCAGTACTTTCTCCGCCAATAAGCAGAACCTTTTTTGTATAGTACGGTTTCACAACGTTTGGAATGCTATCCCAATTAGCATAAGGGTTCTTTCGCACCTCTGTCGAACTTATCCCGTTGCGTTCGATGATATAAAGCTCACTATCCTCATAACACTGATTCCAAAAACTATTTTCATCATAGTCACTTCCACAGAAAACTACATCAATCGGTTTCCCTATCATACTTTTTACTTTCTGCGCATCGCGATGCCAGTACTCCTTTGTATAAGCATCTTTTGTAGTTGCTTCGTCCGAAAGAAAGTGTATGCTTACATTTCCAATATGCTTTGTCACCTGATAAATCCACCGATACCTTATTCTCGGCTCTATCTCATTCCTATTTATACCACAGCTAATGATAATATGCAGTTCCCTGCACTGGTTTGCCGCTTCAATTATACACCTGATATGTCCTTGATGGAGAGGATTGAAAGACCCTCCATACATTCCTACGTTATACATCTGCTTTCACACTCCTACTTTCCCTATTCCACTTAACAAACATAATCACCGCATTTACCAGATAAATGCTCCACATAATTAATGTTGCAACGCTCTCTCCACCATTAAAAAATGCCATAATCCACATGATAACCATAACTACATCAATAATAATCCAGAGCACCCACTGTTCCATTAATCTCTTTACACAAAGAATCTGTGCAATAATAGAAAGCACTACAGATAAACTATCGGTTAAGGGAAGATTTCCACCCATTTTCTTTAGAATCAGACCATAAAAGAATACACCTATTGAAGCCCCTATTAAAACAATGATTCGCGAATCACCTTTCATCTTTTTCTTTTCAACCTCTTTTGTATCTTCACTAATATGCTTATTCCACATCACCCACCCAACCACATTCATAGGAGCATAGTATAAAAGATTGAGCATTACTTCACCATAATACTTCGCTCCATAAGAAATATAGGCATATAGCACAGTATTAACCATTCCAAATATGTAAGATGATACTTTCCCCTTTCCCGTCAAAACAACGCAAACGACTCCAGTAATTGCTGAAATAATTCCAACCAAGCTTTCATTCCAATATATAGAAAGCACTAGAATTGTAGCAGTAGATATTGAAATCCATAAGATCTCCCACATCTTCCAGCCAGACAATTCATTTCTTACAAACTTACTAATTTTCTCCACACCAACATCTCCATTTCCAGTAAAATTAGAATAATGAGAAACAAACCACCATGCATTGACGGTTATATTGTACTATAAACTATATTCAAGCCGCAATATAAATATGGGCATAATACAAAAAGCCTCGATTCATCATCGAGGCTTTTTGTATTCGTATAATTTTAGTTTTTGGTATTATGAAATTTAAAATATCGAACACTTTAGAATTTCTAATATATCCAATTAAGAGACAACCTCATTGAATCTAAGAGCTAACTTTAGAACATCGCCCATGTTTATTGCTCCATCGTTATTCAAATCTAAGTTTGATTTATAATTAGCGTCTCCTCTAACAGCATTAAAACCAGTAGCTATCTGCATTACATCAGCCATATTTATAACTCCATCATTATTAACGTCCTCAACAGCTCCGCTAGGTTTATTAGTAGGCGTGTTAGTAGGTGTGTTAGTATTTGATGGTTTGTTTGTTGGTGTATTTGTTGGTTTATTTGTTGGTGTATTTGATGGATTTTGAATTTTTATAGCATTTTTATATGCAGTTAGAGCTGCTTCGCTTGATTCTATTCTCCAATCGGTTTCTTTATTGTGACTAAACCAAACTTCTGCAAATATTTTATCATAGGATGATTTTATTGTATTAAAAGAATCGGTAATCCACTGTGCCTTGTTTCCTCCTATTTCTGTCGAAGCCCACTCAGCTATGAAGATTTGCTTATTATAGTTTTTTATACTATTATATGCACTTGAAAAAATCTGATCAAAAGATTGCCATACACTTCCCCATGATTGTGTTGTCCCCCAATTATAACCATCTATGGAATTGTAGTCTACATATTCATCACCAGGATAATGTCCTGTGAAAGATGTGTTTGGTCCAACATTACTACAGTTTATATTGAATATCATTTTTACATTACTTGCACCTTCGCTTCTGAAGATATCTACAATGTGTCTAAATGCAGCAATATATGTACTGTTTGTATTTATGCCTCCTTTATAACCTATAGCCCATGGATACCAATCGCCATTGGCTTCATGTAAAGGTCTTAACCAAATTTCCTTTCCATAAGACTTCATGTCTTGAGCCATTCCTTTAATATAACTGTCGACACTTCCATTCATAATTTTAACTGTGTCATATTCCCATGGTTCCCATGTAAGCAATAATATTGCATCGTTTTTATATACATCATCTGCATATGATCTTACAAAACTAAAATTAGTGCTCCAGTTTATAAACATGTGAACATACTCCAGATTTCTGTTTTGCAATTTGTTAAATTCCTTAATTCCATTATCAGAAGGCTGGGTACCCAACCAAGCACCTACTTTGAGATCACGAGCAGCATAGCTTTCAGCAGGTGGAACCAAAGTTGAACTTAATAACAATACTAGTATTGTTATTATAGAAAGTTTTTTTTGCTTAGACATAAAAATTTTCCCCCTAAAATTATTCTTTCAATTTTTAATCAATCTAAACCCCTTAGCTTGATTATATAATAATAATACTAAGAGTTTCCATTAGCATTATTTTAAATTCATTATATATTTTTTTGATATTGACCAGGAGACATGCCTTCGTATTTTTTAAACATGCGGATAAAAGTCACAGAACCATTGCATCCTACTTTTGATGCAATTTCATTGATTTTTAAGTTACTATTTTTTTGCATTAGCTCTTTAGATGCTTTAACCCTGCATAAATTTAAATAATCCTTGAAATTCTGCCCCGTATAGTATTTAAACATTGTGCTAAGATATGAAGTAGACATATTGAAGTATTCAGCTATTTCATTGAGGGAAATATCTTTAGCATAATTTTCATTTATGTAATTAATCATTTTGTTTGCCATTGTTCTATCATACTTGTTATCATCTAAAGCATACCCGATAGCATGCTCGAAGCTCATGCTATGCCCTTCATTCCATGATATATCAAATGCACTTGCATCCATCTTAGAGCGAATGGTATTAACCCTGTTATTAAATGAATTTATGTCATTAATAGCCAATAGATTTCCTACTGTCTTAAACAACTTATTTGCGGCTGAATATAAACAAGCAGCTCGGCTGTAGTCCTCAATCATTGTTGAAACAGTAGCAAGACCCTCAAATACAAGAAAAATATAAATAAGTGTGTTTTGCTTTATTTCAATATAAAACTTTAATCCTATTAAAAATAGTTCCTCCGCTTTTAAATAATTTCCCCTTTGCAATTCTAACTCAGCCATATTACGATATACCCAAGGTATATCGCCATTATAACCTGTTTCTTCTAGTATTGTTAAGCTTTCTTCAAACAATTCAGATGCCTTATTCAAATCACCCATATTATGGTACATTTCGCCCATGTCTTTTTTTATGCATGCAATTATAGCCATATATCCCAGTTCATATCCAAGATCTAACCCTCTCAAGTAATAACTCTCTGCTACTTTGTAATCGTTTTGGGAACGTGCTAACTCTGCAATATTAATTAACGCGAAGGCAATTTCAACTCTATCATCTATTTCTTCACAAGCCAAAAGATATTTGTGAAACACTTCCTTTGCCCTCTCAAACTCACCCTTACCCCTTAAAACCAGCCCCATCCTTCCATATGACCTTAATATACCATACCTGTTGTTATATTCTTTATAGATATCAAGGCTTTCATTTAAAAACATCTCTGCTGTATCATATGATCCTTTAAAACAATAAACCTGTCCAAGTTCTTGAAGAACCTCTGCAATACCACGCTTGTAATCAGCGTCTCTATATACACTTAAACTTTGATTCAATAATTCAACTTCCTGCTTTAAATTGCCTGAAATATTATATGTCAAAGCTAGATTATACCTAATTGAAGCTTCACCTATAAGATCATTTCTTTCCATTGCTAGTTTCAAGCCTTGTTCAAAAATTTTTACGGCTTCCTCATAATTTCCATTCAAAAAAACAAATCTACCGAGCCATTGGTACGCTTTTACATAAAAATTCGTATTCAAAGAATCATCATGTTTTTGAATTACTGATTCGAAGATACTTTGACCCTTTTTCCAATAGCCTCGTGCCTCCCAGTAATACCCCATTGCAACAGCCATCTCTAACTCTTTTTCGAGACAACCTGTCATAATATAGTACTCCAAAGCACAAATTATATCTAAATATGCCTGGTCCACCATAATAAGACTCTTTTGGCGGTTTGAACAGTAAAATTTATTTTCAGCGTTAACAGCATAAGAGAAAAAATAATCCGCATGGCATTCTTTTATAGATTTTTCATCCCTATCTCTTGATAATAACATAACAGCATATTCCCTAAGTATTTCAAGCATATCGAAGCATGCTTCATCCTTTTGCTCAAATTCTGAATCTAGCATTAACATGCTTTTATTTGTCAGCGATAATAACTCCTCATATAAATTTTCAATATCATCATTTTTGTTTATTACAGCAGATACGGCCTTTATGTTAAACTTTCCTACAAAAACGCCAAGCCTTACGAAAATTCTTTTTTGATTGTTACTTAGCAGATTATATCCCCATTCAATAGTATTTTTCATGGTACGTTGACGGTCGGGCATTCTATTATTTTTTCGAACAAGCCAACTTAAGCGGTTTTGACTTTGATTAAGCATTGTTTTAATGGAAATTTGTGCAATATTTGCCGCTGCAAGTTCAATCGCCAGAGGTATTCCCTCAAGGCATACACATAGATTTGCTATCTGCGAAGCATTTTCCTCTGTAATACAAAAATCATATTTTATGGCTTGGGCACTTGATAAAAATAAGCTGACGGCAGCTTGTTTTTCAAGCAATTCAACAGTAAGACAACTATTCGGATCTGGAACTTCAAGCGGCGGAACATTAAATAAGTGTTCTCCATAAACCTTCAATGGCTGACGGCTTGTTACAAGCAATGATAGATTTGCTGCTATCGATAAAAGTTCTTCTAATATCGGAGCAGAATCAATAATCTGCTCAAAATTGTCAAGAACAATCAGAAGTCTTCTGTTTTTCAAAGTACTTTTAATAGTATCTAAGGTACTATGGCCTTCTATTTCTGGTATATTTAAAACTTTTGCAATGCTAGATATAAGTAGTTCTGTTTTAGTGATTTGTGATAAAGAAACCCAAAAAACTCCATCGCAATATTGTGAAAGGCATAATGAAGCAACCTTAAGTGATAATCTACTTTTACCTATCCCTCCAGGACCAATAAGTGTGACAAGTCTGGCTTTTTTAAGTAATCCGCAAATTTTCCTGATCTCATCTTTACGACCTACAAATTCTGTTGTTTCGGCAGGCAAATTATTTTTCGGATAACAACTACCATATACCTTATTTACCAAAGTCGATAAATATTCCTCGTTTGCACTCCATCCAGAATTGATATCATAAATAAGTATTTCTTCTTTAATTAGAAATTCAATCTCTTTAAGTATATATTTGGGCAATCCTTTTGTCTTGTTATATAGGTACTCTATCAAAATATTAGAAGGCTTGTCCAAAACAAGCAAAGTCTTCAGCAACTGATATAGTCCTTTTGGCGACAACGGCTCTAAAAATATTGTTTTATAAATCGGAATATCAATATAATCAACATTTGTTACAAGATTGGAATTGGTTGAATAAATCAGCGCTAGAATAAAACTCTCTTCGCTAGATAAAAGCTTATACAAAATATTGAGAGTTTCTTTTTCAATCTGATCAATAGTATCAATTATTATGATTAGCCCATCTTTTTTACAATTAATTATTTTTTCATTCAAGTTATTTTGCATAACCTGACAACATCTCATATTATTTTTTTTAAATTTATCTATGGATTTATCAAAACAATACTCATTTAAATTAATAACTTCATAATTATGCTTTTGAGCAGTTTTTGAAGCCCTACTAAGAAAGCTTGTTGCCCCCGAACCATGTTCTGCAACAATTCTTAATATCCCACGCTTTTTAGTATTTAACTGTTTTAGAAAATCTGAAAGGATAATAATATCTCTATCTCGCTCGACTAACTTAGTGGTATTATTAAATTCAAATTTCTTATTTTCCATATACATCATCTCAACCTTATATTAGGAATGTACTAGATTTTTGAACAAGGAAATTTTTGAAATCGCCTTATATATATTATATCATATTATCTAGTGTAATAGCATTTTATTAGTTCAGCAATTCTAATACTTCCTCAGGTCTCTTATTTTCTTAATCAGGTGATAATTTGTTGAATTATTTTGTTTCTATTTTTTACACATAGCACAATTTTTGTTTTTACATTTTGGACACACAAATAGAGTAATATCAAATACCGCTAATAAGAATAAAGACCAATATATAACAAGCAAAATAGTATTTTTAACCAACCAATATTGTGGGAATAACAATAGTACTGAAACAGCAGCTATTACAGAAATTATATCGCAAACTGTGTAGGGACTTTGTTTTCTTTGTGGTAAAATTTTCGAAACTTTACCTGGTAAAATGTGTCCACAATCATTATTGCGACAAATACACTTGCCGCAATATGAGTATACTACTATTAAAACCATTATAATGATTAGAAATAAATATAAAGCCCCCATTAAGAGATTGGTTTTTACAATAGTTAGTAAACCTAAAAGCAAGATGACTGCCATTATTATAATTGATAATAATCCATGAAATTTATTTTTCATTATTCTGTCCACCTTTATATACAGACCTTAGTCTTTAAGTAAATATCTTCTAATACCGATATAAGCAAGTCCCTTGCAGCACAGTTATTGTTGAAAGAAGGAACATTATTAGCAATTGTAATGTTACCCCTAGGGCAATTCTTAACACAAAATCCACATGATGTACAAGTAGAGTTTACTTTTAGTGATTTACCCATTTTATTCATATTGTTTTCAAGATGTAGAAAACCAAATAGATATGTACTTATATGCAGGTGACTCCTTAATTTTTTACCAGCAAGCAAATCAGAAACAATACCATTAACCTTTAAAGGCATAGAATTTATAATATGCATAGCTGCATGATTATTTGATAATAAAACATTTGGTGGCATAACCATCATTTTTTCATATACAACATTGTAATGTTTCTTTTTAAGTGCTTTAATGCAATTAACTCTACATGATGTATTAGGCCAAACTTCGCCACCGCCAGAAACAGATATTACAGCAGTTTTAGTGTTTTGTTCAGATGGCAAGCTTTCTATCCATTCAAAAACAACTTTTGGAGCTGTCATAGCATATACTGGAAACAAAATAAAAATCAAATCAATTTCCTTGGTAAAATTATTATTATATTTTTCAGTCAATGATTCTAAATTAAATCCATCTAGAGATTGCTTGATAACATCACAATCATTTTTTGAAAAACATGTTTCAAAAGTATCCGCAACCCTTTTCGTTCCTCCAGTACCAGAAAAATAAACCAGTAATATTCTTTTTAACATATTGTTCAACTCCTTTGCTTTATTTGAATACTTATTTTCAAAATGGCTTAGATCAAAATGCAAAAGATTAATTGTATTTAGTTCAGTTAGATGATAAGACATTTTTTATAAACCTATCGATAAAACTTTCTTTAACTTCTTCTAATGAGATTTTTTTATCAAGTACCATATATACAAGTACACCGTCTAAAGCTGATATTAGTGCTATTGCACTTTGCCTTGGATTGTGGGAAATAAATTCACCTGAATCAATTCCTTTTTGATAAATATTTTTAAAAATATTTATATAATCTTCAACATATCTTTGGTACATATTAAAAATATCTTTTTGTCCCATAGCCTTTGTCATTGATAACGAAAAGAAAATTAATTCCTTTTTACGCATGAGCCAGTATTCTAAATAGTTTTCAATGTAATACTCTAGTCCATCTTTGACTAATTTGTGGTTTTCAGCTTGCTTCATTATCTCAAAGGTTGGTTCTAATAATTTTTGATTAGCATTTAAAAAGACTAGATCTTTAGTAAGAAAATGATGATATAAACCACCTTTGCTAATTCCTGCACAAGATGCTATTTCATTCATTGTTGTATTTTCGTAACCTTTTTCAACAAATATTGCTACAGCGGCTTCAAGTATATCATTGATGCGTTTTTCTCTTGATTCATTTTTTGCCATTTATCTTCTCCTTCCAAACCGACCGTCGGTATGTTTTAATTATATAACACCAAAATTTGATTGTCAATAAATAGAATTCGTACAAAAAAAGTCCCGATGCTGTATTTCTACAGTCGGGACAATACTTACTCAACATTATAAGGCTGGATAACTCGCCTCTGTTGCGTTGAAATGTCTTGCAATAATAATTACATCTGCCATGTTTATTGAATTATCACAGTTAAAATCAATATCTTTTGAATATTTCGAATCACTTGATACAGTATTAAAAGCTTTTGCCAATTCTATAACATCAGCCATATTAATTGAGCCGTCCTGTTCACCGAATTTGACGGTATCTCCTGCCCATAACTTAATAGGTGAGCTTGCTGTTGAGAGGTTGGTTCCTTTTGTAGTTATTTTCACGCCTTTAATGGTGCGTTTTAAATACCCATTCTTGCTGATTGTTACATCATATGAGGTGCTATCAGTTGGAATACCTGTTATTTCGAACGAACCATCTTCTTTGGTTAAGGCTGAAAGGCCTGTATCACTAACCTCTACTTTAAATCCCGATCTAACGAGTGAAGCTGAACCTGAACTATAAGACAAATCAGCATCTATATATCCTGATAATTTGCCACCTTCAGGTGCCTTTGTAGGACTTGGAGAAGGTGTAACAGAAGAGTTTCCAGGAGCTTCAGGTCCTGCTAAAAGCTCAGTACCATTATATACAGGTATGTTTGGTGCCTTATCTAAAGCAGTACCAGAAGTAGGTATTCCTTTAAAAGAAAAGTCATTTGTATTATCCCAGCTTGTACCTGCTGGTCCTTCTAGGCGGAACTGAACTTCTCTACGATGTGCCGACTGACCTCCAGGATAAACATAACTATCTGGAAATTCTACATTTACATAGTAAATATTATTATCAGGGTCCCAAGGCAATATTCCAGAAATTTTTGCACCCTCGCTATACCCCAGGGAAGCAGTAATGCTTTCAGGAGAAATTCCTTTTGAAGTAAACTCACTCAAGTCAATAAAATATTTAAATGCTGCCTTATCAAGAACCCTAGCAGGCCATGCACTTCTGTTCCTGAGAGTACATTTAAGTGCCACGAAATTTGAGCCAGTATTCGCCAAGGCCTCAACAAAATATTCGTCCTCTGTTTTCTCTTCTATTGCATTAAGGTTAGAAATAACACTTCCTCCATATCGCTGATACATTTTTGCAAGCACACCAACAAATCCAGCGTTGTAGTCACATGCGACTTCAGTGTAAACAAACTCACCAGCATCATCAGTAAAAGAATCTGTTGCGTCAGGACCGCCTATCAAAGCTCCAACAATAGTATGTCTGCTATAATCAGGCGTGTATTTGTTATCGCACCACGATCCTTGGGCTGTTCTGTGGTGAGGGTGTTCTGGATAATCCTTTCCAAAACCTATAACATAACTTCTACCAGTGCTTCCTAAAGCATAATCCACCTGGCTCTTGGAAAAATCTCGATACACTTTAACTTTTTCCTCTGGACACTTGCTCCAATCCGAGAAAACTTCCGCCAGAAAGGCAGTGGTAGTAGCATATCTCAAACAACCCCATGAATCAAGCCAAGCAAGACCCTTAGGTGTATACTTGATCCGCTCACCTTTATAGCCTACAGTCCACCAGTCTAGGTTTCTTATTGTTGAATCAATAAATACGGGTTTTTCTGTAATCCTTGCAAGCAGCAATTGGGTTCCGAATTGAACGTTATCCCAGTTATGACCCCATTTATAACCTATTTCACCTTCCTGATTTCGTTCCCAATCAGCGACATATGACTCAGCCTTTTCAATATAGCTTTCATCACCAGTGGCAAGGTATAACCATGTACAAGCCCATGAAAGCTGATCATAACAGCCACTCCATGACTTATAAAAATCATTTGCAACAGGTGCATATGCGGACTCCGATATTTTTTGATCCTTGCTCTTGGTTTTGTCTGCAAAAGCTTGAAGTTCCTTTGCATGTTCTAAAAGTGTGGCTGCATACTCTGGATCTGTTTCTTTAAATACGATAGCTGCTGCTGCCATAGCTGCTGAAGTGGAAGCAACACAAGTCGTTGCTGTGTTGGTAAGATCAGCCTTATATGTAATTCTTTCGAGTTTAAGATCTTTCATAGCATTTTCAACAGTTTCAGCTGCACCCCAATATTTATGGTCATACATTCCGCCGCCGTGTCCAACTTCAAAATAATAGACGTAAGGTTCTGGATGACAATTTATAAAGTAATCTGTAGCCCATTTCATTTCCCTTAACAAATAGTCAAGCTGTCCAGCTTTAACAAAGGCATCCTTATACTCATAGATTGACCAAGCAAGCATAGCTACAGAGTAAGACATTGGCAGATTGAACTTAACATGGTCACCTGCATCAAACCACCCCTTGCTTAAATCTGCTCCTACATCTTTACCATCATTTAAAACAGCATCCCCACGCCAATTATTCCTAATCCAATCAGGCTGCTCTCCTGCAAGCTGAAACTCATAGAACATAATTGCCTTCTGAAGAGCCTCTGCATAGTTGTAATCTGCAGCTGCTGAAGCTGGAAGCTGTGGAATCATGAAAGTCATAGTTGTGACTACAATCATGATTAAGCATAAAGCCCTCCTAAATACTTTGTTTTTACACATACACTTTTCCCCCTATTCCCCTATTTACATCTTTATCTTTACATTCTATCTAAATTATATACTATAGTAATGCTTAATTCTAGAGTAAAATGAATAGAATGATGGGGTCATCTATATTAAATACATTATTAATCTTACATTTAGCAGTGCAAAATACTGAACACTTTAATTGACGAATTTTTCTTCATCAATCGCTCAAGCCTGACTTTTAAATCATGATAATAAGCATTCCTAAGAAAACTAAGACGCAAGCATGAGTTTATAGCCTCTTCAACTATTGCAATAGCTTTTGTTATATCCTTTGTTTTATGCTCATATATTTTTGACAACTCAATCATAATAGGAATATTCTGTCTTAAGGAACATTCTAAAGCAGCTTCAAGGTACTTAGCTGCACTAACAAAATCTTTTTTTCTTTTATAATATAGAGCAAGTTTTTTAAGCGCAGCCTCTTTTAAGGAACTTCTTTCAGAAAATAAACACCTTTTGTAACACTCCTCCATCCTATCATTATCATCCCACTTCTCAAGTATCTGCCCTACACCGAGCAATTCCCACTGATCTTGGGCATATTTAAAAGGATCCTCAAGAATAGAATTAATTTTATTCATAAGTGAAACCATCGACAATATATCTAACTCATTATGCTTGATAACCTTCTCAATATCTTTTGTATTTCTATCATACAGATAATTAAAGTAAATATTGGGTATCAAGGCACCTGGAATATCATCAATACGCTCGACATCAAGAATATTTTCTTCAAGTGATATTAACCTACAGCTACTAAGCTTTTGTTTCCAAAGCATTCGGGATGGATATAAAAGGTCAATTTGGGCAGGATTTTTAAGACTATTTTTAAGACGGTTAAAAATTAATCGTGACTGAAGAAGATTCCAGTCAAATGCTTTTCCATTGAATGTCACTAAACCTTTGAAGCTTTCTATAAAACGGTTAAAATCTATAAGAGCAGCAAGTTCCTCGTTATAATCCCTAATGAAATATTGTCTTAAAACAAAAACGTAATTTTTGAAATATCCTAGCCCTATTAAAAAAGCTAATGTACCGCTTCCTCCGTTTAAACCTGTTGTTTCTGTATCTAAAAATAACAAATCATGAATTCTGATAGAATAGTCAGACTCCTTGCACACCTTTAAAACATGCTTAATATCAATATTAAGTATATCTCCAATACAAAAGTACCCATGTTCAAACGATGTTTGAAACTCTTTTTCAATAACAAAGAAAGCACCCGCTTCATTAAAGTGTATTTTCCCTGACTTAATATCGGTGTTTTCACTATACTCAACACTCCTTTGAGGCTCATTATTGCTTTTTTGGTATAAATCAAGCTTACTTCGCAATTGACTGATCATTATTTCACCAGCTTCCATCATATAAGATTTATGACAATATCGATTTAATAAGCCTAAGAGTGATTTCCTTAGGGCTGCCGTTTCCAGAAAACTCGTTCAAAGGTCCTACACAGGAAGGACAACCTGCTTCACAGGTACAGCTTTCAATCATTTCTTTTGATGATTTGAAAAGATCCGTATGGAGATTGAATAGTTTTTCGCTGAAGCCAACGCCTCCTGGATAGCTGTCATAAATATAGAGTGTTGGAAGTCCTGTAAATGTTGACTTCACTTGTGGTACAACGCTTATATCACCTGGTGCACACATTAGGTAAATCGGTGCCGAATTGGCTAGAATATTTGATAGCCCAAGCAATCCGTTCTCAATTTCGGTCTGAGACATGCTATTCGTAACACTTTCTAAGATACTTACCCAGTAAGATGTAGTATGCATTTCCATTTCTGGCAGATCAACTGGACCTGAACCTATATTCTCATGAGTATATAATTTGATCTTTTTAAACATCGTAACTCTAGAATTCACAATTACTTCACCGCTGTATTTAATAGTCTCGCTGTTACGCTGTTCGGTAAAAACATCTATAACCCTCAAATCTACGGCAAGGTTTGCATCAGTATAATAATCAATGTCTACCTTTCTTACATACGCCTTTTTATTGTCAAAATCAAGTTTCTCAACCTGATACTGCTGTCCTTCATGTATATAAATCGCTTCCTCATGAATAAGCATAGGAGCGCTGAATCTATCCGTTTCTGCTATAACCCTATGCTGCGGCAGAGTGATGTCAATGATTATAAAGTTCTCATTCGATGCACTTCTTAAAGATACTGAATCAGCAGGAAAAACATCTGACATCCAATGCCAACGCCCACCAACATGCCTTATAATCTTTGCCTCTTCCATATAGCCTAATATCTCCTGAGTCGTTTCTACACCAAACCTTTCACCATCCTCAAAAGGCAACTCAAACGCAGCACATTTGATGTGGTTATACAAAATAACAAGATTATCAGGATTAATAAGCCCATTTTCAGGACTCTTTCCAAAAAAGTAATCAGGATTGCTTATAATATACTGATCAAGCGGGCTGCTGTTTGCGACAAGGAATGTTACAGAAACGCCATTCCTTCTTCCAGACCTTCCTGCCTGCTGCCATGTGCTTGCAATGGTTCCAGGATATCCACATATTATGCATGCCTCAAGATTGCCTATGTCAATGCCCAACTCAAGCGCATTTGTGCTTACAACCCCAGTAATACTTCCATTTCTCAATCCCTTTTCGATTTCACGCCTAAGACTTGGAAGATAGCCTCCTCTATAACCCCTGATCTTATTTTCTCCTACGATTTGCTTGAAAAAAATGTCCTTTAGGTACGAAACAAGAACCTCAACATTCAACCTGCTTCTCGTAAAAACTATGGTCTGTATATCATTTTTAATAAGCGTTTCGGCAAGAGTCTTAGTTTCAAGTATACTGCTTTTTCTAATACCAAGCTGCTTATTTACAACTGGAGGATTATAAAAAATAATATGCTTTTTACCAGCTGGAGCGCCATTATTATCGACAAGACAAATATTAGTCCCCGTTATCCTTGCTGCCAACTCATCAGGATTGGCTATTGTAGCCGAACAACAAATAAACTGAGGATCAGATCCGTAAAACTCACATATCCTTTTAAGCCTTCTTATAACGTTGGCAAGGTGACTGCCAAAAACCCCTCTATAATGATGTATTTCGTCTATTACGATGTATTTAAGATTTTCAAATAGCTTTGTCCATTTTGTATGATGAGGCAAAATCCCACTGTGAAGCATGTCTGGATTAGTAACAACTATATGCCCCGCTTGCCTAACAGCTTTTCTTGCTGACTGAGGAGTATCACCATCATATGTATATGTCTTAATATCCACCCCTACTTCATTTATAAGCTCGTACAGCTCCGACGTTTGGTCCTGCGACAAAGCTTTTGTAGGAAATAGAAAAATTGCTCTAGACTCCTCATCCTTTAAGATAGCATTTAAAACTGGAATATTGTAACACATAGTCTTTCCAGAAGCCGTAGGCGTAACGACAACAATGCTCTTCCCTCTTTCAACAGCATCTATAGCCGAATACTGATGCGAATAAAGTTTGCTTATCCCCCTACGCCTTAATGCTTCAACAATCCTTATATCAAGACTTTCATTAAAGTCATTATAAACCGCCTCTTTTTGGGGTATCTCTACCCACTTTGTAATATTTTGCATCATCTTTTCCGACGCTTTCATATAATCAAGCAACTGCTCAAGATTCATTTATTCCACACCTTTCACATAGAACATTTCGAACATATATTCTATTTTATACTAAAACTATGAAAGATGTAAAGTACATATGTTCGTTTTTTGTTCAGGTAATTCTGCAACCAATGGTTGCAGAATTGAATTAGCGCATTTTTTATGGTCTTGATAATAATTATCAAATCCCGTTTTTGTCATCGGAACGTAGACTTTTCGAATATGTTCATCCATCTTACCACCTTCTAATTTGAGTCATTACAAAGGAAAACTCAGCGCTGCTTTGCTCTTTTCCCTTGGACTCTATTATTTTTCGAAAATTTGCATCCTCTTCTTTTGAAACTTCAAAATCATTGGTGCTTAAGAAATCTTGGTATTGTTCTAACGATGAAATCATAATCATTTTACAGAAATAATTGCCTGCTTTCAATTCAAGTTTTTCTGCCACATGACAAGAGTCGCTAAGATTTGAAATATAAACCTTTTGATTCTCATCTGAAAAAATCATTCCTATAATTGTTCCTTTTGAAACCTTGTCTGCTTTCATTCCCGTAAGATAGGAACCATCTTCTTTTAATGTAATTATCTCTGACAAATCCTTTTCAATATAAGTACCGCTAAAAGATTCTATTTTGAAGCCCTGAGATTTTAATTGTGCGGCTTCCATCTGTTCCTTGAACATTTCTACCATACTCCCTAATCCTGCAAAGAATGCAATCACAATCACCAAAAAGTATCCTGCAACAGTAATAACAAGTCTTTTTGTCTCTCCCGTTGGAGCCTTATCAACTGGTTTTTCAAGAATTTCTTCCATCTTGCTTTTACGAAGAAGAACTAGTAATACTATGGAATATGGAATTAATCCAAATAATTGTAGTGACGAGTACGATCCAATTGTTCCCCCTAATGTATTAGCACCAAAGATTCCAGATGTAAATAATCCAGCTAAGTCAATAATCCCATGTAATAATATAACCACCAAGATATTTTTGCATCGATAGTAGATTGCAGTTAAAACCATTCCTAGACCACCTGCAACAATTCCCTGAATCAAAGCACTGTAAAAAGATACTTCTGGGCTTATTGCATTCAATAAATGAACTGCTCCAAAGATAATACCTGTTAATAATACGCTAAACCATACACCCTGACGACTCATTCCATACTTTGCAAATAATAAATTTGAAACCACTCCTCGAAACATAAGTTCCTCTGCCGCACCAATTAGAAACATAGTTAAAACAAATATCATAATCTTCCAAACTGGACTAATATTACTCTTGTCAGCACCAATTGTAGTAACTGTTAGGCTAAATAGACTCATTGCGAGAATGTACATGCCAATTACAAAACCTTTTCCAATTCCATATCGTTTCTCTTTGATTACATTTCCCATATTAAGGAACCAGATTGCATAAACACTCACGCCTGTTCCAACCAAATCCACCATGAATTGACCTAAATATCCGCTATCAGGTGAAGCCAGAAACGGTATTTTACTTAATCCCGTCGACGATAAAACTAAAACTAGAATCCAAATAGAAGCTGCAATCAAACTTGCAATACTCGGATATTTTTCACTAAACCGAATGCTTTTTCCCCTCATCATCTCAATCTCCTTTAAATATGACAATCTTATATTTTTCTAGTATGATGTATCGCACTGCAATGCTTGTCCACAATAAAAGGTGCCAGAGGATATTTGTTCTGGCAAACGGCAGAATATCCGAATCTGGCACCCATGTGGAACTTATCGCTAATAATGGGCTTTATGCTTCAATATTACCTGTCAATAATAAATCCTCGTAAAAGCCGTTGAAGTGCTTGGCAACTATTAGAACATCAACCATGTTAATAGCCCCATCATTATTAAAATCATTACCAGCTACATAACCTGAATCATTGGATGTTGTGTTGAATGAAACAGCCAGGTTAACAACATCTAACATATTTATTACACTGTCTTGTTCATACCTTCCATTTTGAAATTTGACTGTATCCCCTGCCCATATCCCTACAGGCTTATCTTTTGTATTAATGGCTATGTTATTTGCTACCTCTTTGATTTCAACAGTTCTTGTTAAATAACCCTGCTTTTTAATTCTGAGTTTATATCCTGATGAATTTTTAAGGACACCAATTTCAAAATAACCATTTTTATCAGTAGTTGCAATAGAGTACAATCCATCAACAGTTATATAAAAATCCTTGTTAAAATCCGATTCAATAACATTTTTATCACACAATTCCGATCTGATATATCCGCTAATTACATAACCTTTGTCGTAATCGGAGCAATCCTTTGTCAATGCAATGTTCTTGAATAAAACGTCATATCCTGGGGTATTGTCGCTACAAATACGGATAATAGCTGAAGCATCGACACTGAAATCCCAGTCGCTGATATCAAAGGTTACTTCATATCGCTGCCATTGTCCATTCACTGTTACGGATTTTTTTGGGGTTTTTTCGATGAGAGAATACCCTTCATATCTTACATAGTGTGGTCGTACCTCTACCGTAGTTTTGTTTCCGTTATAACTTTTTGCTTCAAAGCTGATGGTATATTCCCCTGCGCCATTTTTTTCTAATTCATTTGTTACAACAGTGTATAATCCTTGATTGTAAATATTACTAGTAACGACACTACGCATTACAACTTCACCATTATCAACATATGATTTGAGTGATGTACCCGGATTGCTATAAGGATTATATCGGCATGCAAATGAATAGTCTTTCAATAGATTTTTACTGCTATTCAGTACAGGAGAGAGAACCACAGCTGATTTTTCGCTGTCATATACAGCTTTTGTATAATAAAGATATATTTCATCAAGAGAAATATATTTGATATCGTTTTGCGTTATTCCTTTTGTGTTTGAATTTGTTTTGATATCCAGCAAATTACAGATTTCCGTTTCAGGTAATAATATTTCACTTACATCGCCAATGGGCTGATGCTGTAATTTCTGCAAATTCTGGTTGATATATACCTTTTTGTTGTATGTATAGTTCACTTTGTTTCGCACACAGGCAAGGGGATGTTCTGATTTCGTACTGTCATTGTTTATGGAAATGGCAAGTTCATTATCATCCTTATACTGAGGCTTGAAGTCGCTTGCTGATGTAATCAATTTACCATCAATATAGCTGTTATGAAAATTTAATTTGTAATTTGATGTATGTATAAGTGTGTCATTATTGATTACATGAATAGCTTGTCCTGCTGTAGTATTCCATGAAGTCACAATCGATGCACCTCTGATTGCGTTGAAACGACAATTGTTAAAATAAAATTTCTTGTTTGCATCGCCCATATTCAAACCACTGAAAATCCATGGTGTGTTGACAACATCAACACAGTCTAGGTTGTTGAATGTAACTCCCTTTGCAACAGATTGTATCTTTGCTCCGTTATACCAGTTATTTATAATTCCCTCATTAGCACGGAATACATACATATCTGTAAATTCTACATCATAGAGAAGCTGATGCTGTGGAAAAAATGCGGCACAGGTTGTTCCTATGATACAGTTGCTGATGCGATGATACCCATAACCACCACTATATGTAATTCCATTGTCGCTGACATACCAAAAACAATTTGTAATGGTTACATTTCCAGAACCGACTGCAACACCGTCAGTACGGATTCTTGCAGTTAGACACTTAACATTTTTGATGAGATGGGTAGTACCAATAAGATACATGTTGTATCCTTGAGAATCTACGAATTTTACATCTTGAATTTTAATATTGTTACCATCCACGTCCATATAGATGTTCGTTCTATTCTCTGTCACGGAAGTGTCGTACACGTCACTAAATGGGTCAAGTAATATTCCATGTCCGCAAAGGGTAACATCATTCGAATAAATATTCAGACGACTGTAAAACACGGATCCCGGCGCAATATATATCGTTTTTATCTTTTCATCAAGGGTATAATATGCACTATTTTCATCAGGGTCAAACCATGGCTCATCCACATATAAAACAGATTCGTCATTTTTGTCTATTTCATAATCTTCGGGAGCATCTGCAAAAATCGAAAGAATGGTATCATCATCGTCATCAAGACGAATCATAAAGTTTGTATCATTCTTATCAAGCCACACAGAGATAACACCATCATGAAATTCGTTTCGATATCCCTTTGCGCTTGGCAAAACGCTGTATGTTTCAAAATCACGATAAACGGCAATATCAATCCGAACCTCTCCTGTGAAAGCAAATTCGCAGAATCTTCTATCAAAGTCAGGTGATAAGCATCTGAAAGCCATCTGTTCACCATTTGCGTTTCGATTATATACGGAAAGAGTTTTAGATTGATTGCCTTGATTTACTGTTACACCATAATCATAGCAGCGTGGAATTCTTTTATCATATTCTGGATAGACAATAAGCTGTCCACTATCTTCTGCAAAAGCCTCAATGCTGAGTTTTAATGGAACAAGGCTAGAAATTAGCAATAAAGTCAGAACGAGTGAAATGGTCTTTTTCGTCATTATAACATCCCCCTTCAAAAACATGAAATGGCAAATAAAAATACATAACGTTTGTAAGTATATTAAATATAATATTACTTAAATTATTATATCACATCAAATCCTCTGAATTCAATAAATCTGATGTAAATAAGCTTTCAAGCTTTGGTTCGCTTTTCTTAATTCCCCACAGGTCATTCCAGATAATTTCTCGCACCAATAGTGCGAGATTTATGTTTTAAGAGTATGTTATAGGGATGCATAAATATAATAAAATCACCATAATTGAAGCATGAATGGCTCTAATACAAGCTCATTCCACAGTTCATTAAAAACCTCATTTTCTAAAACTTTTATCATATCCCTTAACAGAATAAACATCCTGCACTCCTATAGTTGAGCCGAATTCTACCCCATAATCATAAGTTTTATATACGACTCCTGCATTGCTTCTTCAAAAAAGTCACATTTTTAATAATTCATATCTCATTATAAATAAAGCTTCAAATTTTCTAATTTACCTAACAAAAAAAAATATCTCATTCTGTATTACTACGATTCTACAGTATGATTCACTTCGTTCACGGTCAAGATAACCTTTTCTATAGGTCTTTCAACAATTACCAAAATTATATTGACTTATATAAAAATACGATATATTATTTATATATGTTTAATCATATATATGCTTCAACATATATAATTTAAAAAATACCTAAGAGATATGGAGGCCTTTATGTCACTAAAATATGCGATTCTAGGATTGCTCTCTTTGAAACCACAAACAGGTTATGATCTGAAAGCCAACTTCGACCAGTCTATCCGATACCTCTGGAATGCCGATCAAGCACAGATATACAGGACATTGTCCGATATTACCAAAAACGGATTGGCGGATTGCCATACTGTTCAACAGACAGTCCGCCCAAATAAAAAGGTTTACGAGATTACAAAGGAGGGCGAAGACGAACTTAAGGCCTGGCTTTCTCTTTCACTGCAGCCAAGTAATCAGCACAATGCGGAATTGGTTCAGATTTTCTTTTCAGGAATGATTGGTGATGAAGAAATCCTAAATAATTTAAAAAAATTACGGGATAATATTGAGAATGGTTTATCTGGTTATTCTTTATTGGAATCTAATTCAGAGCTTTACAATAAAAAAAATCAATCTTCCAGGGTTCATTACTTTTTTAATTCCACCCTTCAACTGGGTATAAGATCTGCCAAACTAAACCTTGAGTGGTTAAATGAGATGATAGAAAAGATAGAAGATGGTGAATTGTCACCTGAATAAAGGAGAATTTTAAGAGGAGTGTTGAAATGAATGAAAAATAAATTCAAAAAAAAGGAGTGAAAATTTTGATAAACGTATTATTTGTTCTAATTGGATTTATTCTGTTTATTACTATCGGTGCGGTGATTAGCAGGAATTTTGCATATACTCCCCCTTTTAAAGGACCAGACGGCAAAGTACTTTCGGGAAGCATAGCCGAATTTAAACGTATAAAACTGGGAGGTTTTTCACAAGCCATACTGATAAGAGGAAAAAGCCTGGATAACCCTATGGTGCTCTTTCTCCATGCAGGACCTGGATTGTCCGAAACAGGTATTGCAAGAAATTTTAATTCGGTACTGGAGAATTACTATACAATGGTTTATATGGACCAGAGAGGCGGAAGCAAATCCTATTCACCTTTTTTGGATGCCAAAACCATGAATACAGAGCAGTTAATACAAGATATTCATGAACTGACCCTGTATCTTAAGAAAAGATTTGGCAAAGAAAAGATCGTCATAATGGGTCATTCATTCGGCGCCGGTTTTGGCGCACTGACTGCTTCCATGTACCCTGATGATTATTCGGCATTTATCGGTATCGGTCAACCAGTATGCCCCGTTGAATGTGACCGACTTTCGTATGCATATTATCTCGACAAGGCAAAAAAGGAAGGAAACGAAAAAGCCGTAAAAGAACTTGAAAAAGTGAATGGATATTGGCTCACCAGAGAAAAAAAGAAGTACTTTGAAGGAATGATGGTTCTTAAGAAATGGGTTGGATACTATGGAGGAATGATTTACGGCCAGCAAGGTTTTGTAATGTATGTATTAAAAAATTCTCTTTGCACAGAGTTAAATATTTTCGACTATCCCTCGTATTTATTGGGAATGAATTTCAGCGGCCCTGCCAGCTTTGATATTATGATTTCGACGGACCTCAGAAAACAGGCTTCTAAGTTTAAAATGCCCTTCATCATACTTGAAGGCCGTCAGGATTATAATACATACCCTACCCTGGTTGAGGACTACTACAATATGGTCAAAGCCCCTCAAAAAAAGATTTTCTGGTTTGAAAAATCCGCCCATATGCCTAATTATGAGGAAAATGAGCTTTTTCAGAAAATTATGATCGATGAAATACTTCCAATAGTTAAAGGAAAAAGCGTGGCATTTTAAGTGCCATGCTTTTTCAGCATCTTCTCTACTTCTAATATATGTCATTCGTATTCAAAAAAGCATATCGCCATATAACGCTCCAAATTTGATGCAATAAAATCATTTGAAAAGCTCAATATTTTCTAATTTACCTAACCAAAATAAATATCTCTTTCCGTATTACTATATTAGATATATATTATATATAACAATAATTTTTTTGGGGGGAATCAAATGAAAAAAGTATTATCATCTATTTTATGCATATTTCTTAGTTTTTCACCACTTACAGGCAGCCCTACGTCTAATGCAATTAATGCTAATATTGTAGTCGCAAAGGATGGTTCAGGTAACTTCAAAACTGTACAAGCTGCAATTGACTCAGTACCTGCAAACAATACAAAACAGGTGGTTATTTACCTCAAAAATGGTACCTCAGGCTCAGCATCCTTCTATCTTTATGGGAAAAACTGTACCCTCGAAAATATCATGATTGAAAACTCATTTGATGAAAACAGTACAAGTACTACAGGCACACAAGCTGTAGCCGCCTATATCCAAGGTGATAGGAATATAATAAGGAACTGTGTTATGATAGGAAATCAGGACACATTATATGCAAACGGCGGAAGACAATATTATAACAAGTGCAAGATTATTGGTGATGTAGACTTTATATTTGGTGGAGCAACAGCAGTATTTGATGACTGTGATATTGTATCAGCAACAAGAGTAAAAGGCGGTTATATTACTGCTGCAAGCACTGATATTGCAAATTACGGTTACCTCTTTATAAATTGCAGAATAACAAGCAATGCATCTGCAAATACAGTATACCTCGGAAGACCATGGCGCCCAAATGCATATGTAGTCTACAAATTCTGTAGTTTAGGAGCTCATATAAGAACTGAAGGCTGGACTTCCATGAGCGGTAATCCACCTGAAAACGCAAGGTTTTTTGAGTATAAAAACACAGGATCTGGAGCAGTAGTTAACTCCTCAAGAAGACAGTTGACTGATGCTAAAGCCCAAGAGTTTACAACGCAAAATACATTAAAGGGTACTGAAGCACGTGATTTAAATAGTGATGGCGTAATTAATATGGCTGATGTTATTATTATCGCTACCAAATTCAACACTACATTATTTTAATTCATATCCGTTAAAAGATTTTTTTATACGCATTTACTTTAATAACTTTAATTTTTATTTTAGGAGGACCGATTTATGAAGAAAATTGCTAGTTTTGGTTTAATTGTTTTTTGTTTAACAATGTTTTTTGGTGTAGCCCCTGGGGGAATGAAAGGAATTGCTGCAACAACAAAGCCCACAGTTTATATTTGTGGTGATTCCACTGTACAGACGTATTCATCAAGCTATGCACCACAAGCTGGATGGGGACAAATGATATCTAAAAATTTTACAACTGATGTGCTGTTTGTAAATAAAGCTATTGGTGGAAGAAGTTCAAAAAGCTTTGTCGTAGAAGGTCGTTTGGATCAGATTTTAAGTGTTATAAAGTCCAATGATTATCTTTTTGTGCAATTTGGTCACAATGATGCAACAGTAAGCAAGCCTGAGAGATATGCGGAGGCCAGTACTACTTACAAAGAGTACCTAAGACAATATATTGATCAGGCACGTGAAAAAAGTGCAATTCCTGTACTGATTACACCTGTTGCCCGATTGAATTACTCAAATGGTGTCTACAAAAACGACTTTCCAGCATATTGTACAGCAATGAAAGAAGTTGCAGTAGAAAAAAATGTGCCATGTATAGATTTGATGAGTAATTCAATTAGTTATTACAAAACATTAACATTTGATCAGGTCAAGAAATTCTACATGGTATCATCTAATGGCACCGATTATACCCATTTTACAGAAGCAGGTGCAACACAAATAGCCAGAATTGTTGCTGAAGGAGTTAAAGCATTAAATTTACCAATTTCATCATATGTTATCAATGTTTCTTCAACTAGTCCAATAGTCATAACCCCTAAACCTTCAAGTACATCTCCTACACCAACTGTCAAACCTTCAAGTATTCCAACTAATACTCCGTGGTTATCAGAAGATATAAATGGTGATGGGGCTGTCAATATGTCAGATGTTATGTTACTAGCTATAAATTTTAATGCTATTACATCTGAAAACAACAAAAAATGTGATTTAAATAGTGATGGAGTTATTAATATGGCTGATGTTATGATTTTAGCACTGAAGTTTAATAGTCCATTTAATGCATGATTTAATTTACATATCATAATAAATTATACATAACTTTAAGGAGCTATGCAGCAGATAGACCAACAATATACATTGCAGGAGACTCAACTGTTCAGACATTCAGCTCCAGTCAGGCTCCACAACAAGGCTAGGGAAAACGTAAAGCGGAATTTTATACAACAGATGTCCCTTTTGTCAACAAAGCAATTGGCGGACGAAGTTCAAAATCCTAAAAAATAACTGGTCAACTGGCGATTTCAAAAATACTGAATTTAGTACTCTTCACCATTAATAATTGACAAAGGAAATTTTAGAAATCGCCTTATTAAAATTCTATAATGCAAAAAATTAGTGCAACTATGTGTTTGCCTAAATCTTTTACTTATTAATATTTTTGTATTATAGAAGAGCTTCAATATCTTTTCTAATGCTCTCTGGCTTATCTGTTGGTGCGTAACGCTTAATGACATTTCCATTTTTATCTACAAGGAATTTGGTAAAATTCCATTTAATTTTCGAACCCAAGAGACCACCCTTTTCCTTCTTTAGAAACGTATAAAGAGGACTTTCATCAGTTCCATTCACATCTATTTTTGAGAAGCGTGGGAAGGTTGTACCAAAATTAAGTGTACAGAAATTATTAATCTCTGCCTCAGAACCTGGAGCTTGGTTACCAAACTGGTTACACGGAAAATCAAGAATTTCAAAACCCTTTGCTTTATATTCCTCATACATCTTCTCAAGGCCATCATACTGAGGTGTAAAACCGCATCCAGTAGCTGTATTGACAATCAACAAAACCTTTCCTTGATAATCTTTCAATGATACATCTTCACCATATAAACCTTTAACATTGATATCATAAATACTCATTATTTTTTCCTCCTTCAACACATTTTTTACAATTTAATTTTACGCAATTTAATTTACTTTGTCAATGCGAATCTATAAACACTATAGATTTCAATGTGTTTTCATAACTTTGTCATAATATGCACTTGTGGCAGTTTACAGAAGTTTTTTGATTTCAGCTTCCATATCAAGCGGTGATGTCGTAGGTTCATGCCTCGAAACAACTCTTCCGTTTTTATCTATAATAAATTTTGTAAAGTTCCATTTAATTGAATCCCCTAATAATATCTCAGGGTAATTATTTTGAAGCATACTATATAGTATTTTCCCAATAGGATGATTCAAATCAAATCCTTTGAATGGCTTTTCTTCCGATAAATATTGAAATAATGGATGAGCACTAGCACCTCTAACATCAACTTTTTCTGATAAAATGAAATCAACGCCATAATTCACCTTGCAAAAGTTCTTCACATCGTTATTGGTTCCTGGTTCTTGTTCAGCAAATTGGTTTGATGGGAAACCGATAATTTCAAAACCTTGATCCTTGAATTTTGCATAAATCTTCTGCAAATCTTCATATTGTGGCGTAAATCCACATTTACTCGCTGTGTTAACAATGATCATTAACTTCCCCTTATATTTGGATAGTGATATTTCTTCTCCATCAATAGATTTGAACTTAAAATCGTAAATATTCATATTTTTTCCTCCTGAATTATTATCGGTTTTATACAATTAAATTTTATACTATTATTATATTCCTTTTATTTGTTTTAGTCAAGAGTACTCAAATAATTAGTGTCAATAAATACCACTCGTATATTACGCTTATACTTGTTGTGAAACGGCATTCATTTCACCACTTCTCCTAATATTAGCAGAAGAATATTGACATCTCGTACATGGTTATGGTATTTTTATAATATTACAATTAAATTTTATAAAATTCAATTGTAATATTATTTCACAACTACCCAATGATAATTAACCTCGATTTATTCAGATTTTAGCCATATTAAAAAGATTGGAAGGTTGAATAGTATGAATATAGATAACACCACCAAAATAAACACCGATGAATTATTAAAACTGGATAATCAGCTTTGCTTTGCTCTTTATTCATGTTCTAGGGAAATTATTAAACTTTACCGTCCATACCTAGAAAAGCTAAACCTGACCTATACACAATATATTACAATGCTAGTGTTATGGGAAACCCCTTCTGTTTCAGTAAAGGATTTAGGGGACCGTTTATATCTTGACTCTGGTACCCTTACTCCTTTGTTGAAAAAACTTGAAGCGATGGGGCTTGTAGAAAGAAAAAGAGGAATTGAAGACGAACGAAGTCTTATTGTGAGTCTTACCTCGAAGGGCGAGATTTTAAAGGAATCTGCAAAAGATATACCCCTCAAGGTGTCATGCAGCGTTGACCTTCCGTTACATGAAGGAATTTTTCTTCGAGAAGCCTTAAAAAAACTTACATCAAAAATAAACAATTGTGATTGAAATTAACAACATAATAGAAAGACCAGCAGGCTCTTCAAGCTTGCCAGCCTATTTTCTATACCTATTTTTTAGTAAAATCCTTTTAATAAAAGATTTAATAATTTGTGCTTGATTTATATTAGCAGGTTTAAAACCCTTTAATTCACTCAACTACTGCTACTGCTTCAATCTCAACCAAAACATCTTTTGGTAATCTTGCCACCTCAACACATGATCTTGCAGGGAAAGGCGCCCAAAAATACTCACCATAAATTTTGTTTACAACAGCAAAATCATTCATATCCTTAATAAAAACTGTTGTCTTTATAACACTTGACAATCCAACTCCTGCCGCTTCTAAGACTGCTTTCAAGTTCGAAAGTGCCTGATTTGCCTGAGCTTCAATGCCACCTGATACAACTTCTCCAGTAGAAGGATTCACAGATATTTGTCCTGAGGTATAAACCATGCTGCCAACCTTGACTGCTTGGGAATATGGTCCTATTGCTTCAGGTGCATTTTTTGTATTAATAATCTCTTTTGTCATATGATCACCAATCCATTAAAGTCCATATACATCTTTCGATGATATAACCGTTATATTATTCTTATTTAATACATCAATTGCTTTATCAGAATCCTCAACTCTAAGAATAACAAGTGCTTCTTTCTCAGACTTTCCTATAAATGCATACATATACTCAATTCCAATTTCGCTATTTTCAAGAACATCTAATGCTACTGCCAATCCACCTGGCTTATCTGCAACGGCAATAGCTATAACACTAGTACAGCTTACGGTAAAACCATTTTCCTTCAAAACTGCTTCAGCCTTATCAGGTTGATTAACTATAAGCCTTAATATGCCGAAATCAGTTGTATCTGCAATTGATAGTGCACTTATATCAATTCCTTCATTTCCAAGAACTTTTGTTACTTCTGCCAACCTGCCAGACTTATTTTCCAGAAATATAGAAATTTGTTTTACAAGCATAGTGATACCTCCTGTTATAGTTTTCTCTTGTCAATAACTCTCTTTGCCTTGCCTTCACTTCTTTCGATAGTTTTAGGCTCAACAAGTCTTATTTTAGCATTTATTCCAAGGGTACTTTCTATTCCTTTTCTAATCTTTGATTCAGTTTCTTCAAGCTTCCTTACCTCGTCAGAGAAGAGTCCTGGAGTCATCTCAACCTGAATCTCAAGACTATCAAGATTGTCGTGTCTGTCAACAATGAGCATATAATGCGGTGCTGTTTCTCCGATCTCAAGCAATACACTTTCTATCTGTGAAGGGAATACATTTACACCTCTTATTATAAGCATATCATCAGTTCTGCCTGTAACCTTGCTCATTCTAACACTTGTCCTGCCACATTCACATTTGTCATAATTGAGTGATGAAAGGTCTCTTGTCCTATATCTAAGAAGCGGAAGACCTTCTTTTGTGACAGTAGTGAATACTATTTCTCCTTTTTCACCATATGGCAATACTTCCTCAGTATCAGGATTTATTATTTCTGGAATAAAATGATCTTCTGGTATGTGTAATCCTGCTTTTGTTGGGCATTCATATCCAACTCCAGGTCCTATTACCTCACTTAATCCATATATATCAATTGCCAATATTCCAAGTCTTTCTTCTATTTCGTTTCTCATATTGGTAGACCATGGCTCAGCGCCAAAAATACCTGCTTTAAGCTTTAGGTCTTCCTTCTTAATACCAGCTTCTTCTAGCTCTTCAGCCAAATATAACGCATATGAAGGTGTACATGCAAGATGAGTAGTACCAAAATCCTTCATTATCTGTATTTGTCTTCTTGTATTACCACCAGATATCGGAATTACGGAAGCTCCAACTCTTTCAGCACCATAATGCGCTCCAAGTCCACCTGTAAAGAGGCCATATCCGTATGCTATCTGTATAAATGACTCTCTTGTTACACCTGCGCTAGTAAAAGTCCTTGCCATCACCTCAGCCCAGGTATCAATATCTTTTCTTGTATAACCTACAACAGTTTGTTTGCCTGTTGTTCCAGAAGAAGCATGGATTCTAATTATTTCACTCATAGGAACAGCAAAAAGTCCATATGGATAGTTGTCCCTTAAATCCTGCTTGTAGGTGAAAGGAAGTTTATTGAGATCATCTACGGATTTAATATCACCTGGCTCAATTCCTTTCTGCTGCATCTTTTCACGGTAGAAAGGCACATTATGATAAACCCTTTTCACCATATTAATAAGCCTTTCACTCTGGACGCGTCTCATCTCTTCTCTTGACATACACTCATAGGTTGCATTCCAGTATAACATCGAAAACCCCCTTATTTTATATTATAAATTAAACAGCATAAACCTTTATTAAACAGCATAACCTGCTTCAAAAGCTTTCAAATTTAAGGGTTGAAGCTTTTCAGGCACAACTTCCTTTATTGCCTCGATCCATATATTCTTCTCTATTCCTGCAAATTTTGCAAGAACCCCTAAAAGTACAACATTCACAGCTTTAATGTTTCCGCACTCCCTTGCAATTGGAAGAGCATCAACAGCAACTGTGTTTTCGTATATTTGTCTTATTTTTTCAATGATATTTTCAGGATACTTCTCTTTTCCCATTATCACTGGAATAGGGTCGATTTTCTGGTCGTTTATGATACAGCTTCCGTCTGCTTTCAAATAATCAATCCATCTCATTGCCTCAAGCTTTTCGAAAGATACGAGAATATCTGCCTCTCCTTTTTCTATCAATGGAGAGTATACCTTTTTTGCAAACTTAACATATGTTACAACGCTTCCTCCACGCTGTGCCATACCGTGTACCTCTGATACCTTTACATCGAAGGACATTTTCATTGCAACATTTCCCAAAATCCTGCTTGCGAGCAATGATCCCTGCCCGCCAACTCCAACTATCATTATATTAAGCTTATCCATTATTTTCACCAGCCTTTTCTATTGCTCCAAAATTACATAGCTTAGTACATAAATCGCAACCTATGCATAATGCTTCATTTATCTCTATACGATCATCCACTTTAACCAATGCAGGACAACCGATTGAGAAGCACATTTTACATTTTTTGCACTTATCCATGTTTATCCTTTTTGGACCATCATATTTAACACTCTTTAAAAGTGCACACGGTCTCTGGGTAATTATAACAGAAGGCTCTTCTGCTTGAGTTTCTTCTTTAACGATTTGCTCTAATTCTTTAAGGTTAAACGGATCAACAACTCTTACTCGCTCAACTCCAACTGCATTTGCAAGCTTTACAAGATTTACCTGCTTGGTTTGCTCGTTCTTGATTGTAAAGCCTGTAGTAGGATTATGTTGGTGTCCAGTCATTCCTGTAATTGAATTATCAAGTATTATAACAGTTGAATTACCTTTGTTGTATACAATGTCTATAAGACCTGTAATTCCAGAATGCATAAACGTTGAATCTCCAAGAATAGCGACTGTTTTCTTCGCAAAATCCTTTCCTCTTGCCTTTTCCATACCATGAGCACCACTTACGCTTGCACCCATGCAAACACAAACGTCCATTGACTCTGTAGGAGGAAGAGCACCAAGCGTATAACAGCCTATATCTCCGCTTACAACCAACTTTAACTTCTTCAATACATAAAATAGTCCTCTGTGTGGACATCCTGGACACATAACAGGAGGTCTTACAGGTGAGGCTTCATCAAGCTTAGCCCCTCCTTCTGTCTTTTGTCCAAGCATTTTTTCTTTTATCAATTGAGCGCTTAGCTCTCCAATAACTGGCAGACACTCTTTGCCAATCACTTTAATTCCAAGCTTTTTAACTTGATTTTCAATAAATGGCTCAAGTTCTTCAACCACATAAAGGGTCTTAACTTCTTTTGCAAAGTCCTCGATAAGCTTCTCAGGAAGAGGGTAAACCATTCCAAGCTTGAGATACGAAGCATCACCAAAGGCTTCTCTTGCATATTGATATGCTATCCCGCTCGTAATTATACCAACGTCCTTGCTTCCCCACTCAATTTTATTTATACTAGTTGAGTTTGAGAACTCGCGCAAAGCTGCCATTCTCTTTTCAACCTCGACATGTCTTTTTCTTGCCATTGCAGGCATCATAACATATTTTCCAGGATTTTTAACATAATCCTTGAGCTTGTAATCAACCTTTTCACCAAGCTCAACAACACTCTGAGAATGCGAAATTCTAGTTGAAAGCCTCACAATAACAGGACAATCATACTTCTCGCTTATTTCAAATGCTTCCTTAACATAATCCTTGCACTCCTGACTGTCAGCTGGCTCAAGCATAGGAACCTTTGATGACCTTGCATAAAACCTGCTGTCTTGCTCGTTCTGTGAGCTATGCATTCCTGGATCATCTGCAACCATAAGAACCATACCACCATTTACACCTGTGTAAGAAAATGTAAACAAAGGATCAGCTGCAACATTAAGTCCAACATGCTTCATAGAACAAATCGAACGTGCTCCAGCAATTGAGGCACCAATAGCAACCTCAAGTGCTACCTTTTCATTTGGAGACCATTCAGAATAAATCCCATCATATTTTGCAATATTCTCAGTTATCTCAGTACTAGGTGTACCCGGATAAGCAGCGGCAACCGTCACACCTGCCTCATATGCGCCTCTTGCAACGGCTTCATTACCCAGCATCAACTTTTTCATATTATCCCTCACAATTATTTCTAATTTTTATTATATTTTTCTTATTCTTTAACAAAAGTGCTGATTCCAGCATATTTATTCTACTATACTTGAATCAAAAAATAAAGCTGTTTATCATAAACTAAGGCGATTTCAAAAATTTCCTTGTGCATTTTTTTTATAAAACGTCAATAAAAAATATAGACTTGCTCATTAATCTATTGTAAGATATAAGTATAGGATATTATTTAAAATTCAAATTAGTTTCAATTATCTTTATTTCAACAATCTTTTTATCATTAGAGGTTTTCAAAAGTTGTTTTCTCACATTTCATTAGAAAAGTATAAATATTTAAAATCAATCTATTTGATTGGTTTTAATTTAAATATACAAGTAATAGTAAATGGGTAGATTAGGTAAAATCTATCTCATAAGATTAATTATTTTTAAGAGGAGAAGTTTTATATGTACGGTAAGAAAAATGTTTCAATTCTTCTTAGCTTCTTTTTGATTGTCAGTATTCTCATTCCTTGTAACGGTTTTGTATACGCAGCTGATTCCGATTATCTTGGACAATACAATAAAAGCACTAATTTTGGAATCGCAAACGACTTCAACGTGTTTGTTTTTGGCAACCTTAACCAAAGCAATGTTGATTCAGAAGGGAGGATTGCAGTAGGTGGTAATGCAACTCTGTCAAGCTTCGGCATCGGAAGTAGATTGTCTTTATCAACTACAAGAGCAGACTTAATTGTCGCAGGAGAAATCAATGCAACTAACGGCAGCAATTCTAGCGGAAATACAGTATTAGGCCCAAACGGGAGAGTTGTAGCTTACAGTATGAATCATACAAATGGTGTGCCCAATCAACCAATAAGGGCTGATATAATTGATTTCGCATCCGCTAGAAGTCAGCTTATCAACACTTCAAAGTCTTGGTCAAATATAAACATCAATGGCTCGCACAGAGTTGACTATGGAACACAGCTGACTCTTGAAGGAAATAACCCCAATCTTAATGTTTTTAAGCTTAACGCAAATAATATTGATGGAAAAGGTTTTTCATTCAACAGTATTAATCAAATCAATATTAAGGCTCCTGCAAATTCTACAGTCTTAATTAATGTCGGTGGAGATAATATTGGTTTTGGCAGTTATTCTATATTCTTTAATGGAAATTCTGCAACTTCCTCAGCAGGTCAATACTTTGTATGGAACTTTTACGAAGCAAATACATTATGGAATGAAAACTTATCTATCAAGGGCTCTGTTTTGGCTCCATATGCAAATTGGGTGTCAAAAGGAAATGGAAATCTTGAAGGAACCTTAATTGCAAACTCTCTAAGCGATGGACCAAATAGCTCTCATTTAGAAACTCATAACTATCTATTTAAAGGTTATATTTCTTCTTCAATTAGTTCAAGTGCACCAATAGCAACAGCAACAAAAGTGCCTATACCAACAGCAAAGGCTTCCTTAGCTCCTACTCCAACACCAGATACATCAGCTTCAATAGAGCCAATAGGTGCAGTGAAACAGACTATTAATTCACCTACCTCTATACCTACAAACACACCTATAAAAAACAGCTTGCCAGTCGTAGATAACTATACATTCAGCACAAAGGAAGACACACCTATTACAAACAAGGTTATTGGTTTTGACATTGATGGCGACGAGTTATTATACTCTAAAGCATCTGATCCTTCAAATGGGATAGTATCAGTTAACTCAGCTGGTTCATGGACCTATACTCCTGATGATGACTATATAGGAACTGACAACTTCAAGGTTGAAGTTAGTGATGGAAATGGCGGCAAAGATATTAGCATTATTACAGTATCAATTACACCTGTTAATGATCCTCCTTCTGCTCCTAATGCTACTGAAGGGACTGAGATTAACACTCCTGTAAGCGGTCAAGTAGATGGAACAGACATTGATGGTGACAAGATTACTTATTCAAAATTAACTGATCCTGAATATGGAAAGGTTATAGTAAACACAGATGGCACATGGACTTATACCCCAAATAATGACTTTACAGGAACTGACACCTTTAAAGTTGGAATAAGCGATGACAACGGCAGTAAGTCATCTGTTATTGTTACAATCAATGTTGTAACTGAAAACACATCACCAACCATACCAGATTATACAGTTTCAACAAATGAAGACACACCAGTGAAAAGCAAGGTTGTTGGCAATGATCCTGATGAAGACACATTAGAATATTCAACATCAACAGATCCTGAAAACGGTGTAGCAAAGGTTAATCCAGATGGGACATGGATGTATACTCCAAATGAAAATTATACAGGAAAAGATACATTCAAGGTTGAAGTTAATGATGGAAAAGGCAAAAAGGCAGAAAGTACAGTAACCATCAATATCGTCCCTGTAAACGACACACCTTTTGCTCCAGATTCCAGTTTCACAACTAAATTGGATACTCCTGTTTCTGACAAAGTAACAGCCTCTGATCCAGATGGAGATAAATTAACATATGCTCTAGATACAAAGCCTTCTGATGGAAGCGTTGAAGTAAATTCAGATGGTACATGGACATACACACCAAATGACAGCTTTATTGGATCTGACAGTTTTACTGTCAAAGTTGATGATGGAAATGACACATCTGACATAAGCAAAGTCACTATTTTAGTTGCAGGTGATAATCCTCCTACAGTTCCTGATTACAAAATAACCACCGTCCAAAATCAGCCATTTTCAGGTAAAGTTGTTGGAAAAGTTGGTACTGTTGGGGACAAACTCAAGTATAGTAAATCAACTGATCCAATATTCGGTACAGTTGAAGTAAAAGAAACCGGCGAGTATACTTATATACCAAACAATGGCTTTACTGGTATTGATACCTTTAAGATTATTGTCGATGATCAAAAAGGCGGATTAGCTTTAAGCAAAATAACAATTACAATAAATCCAGACAAAGAATTGCTTCAAGCCAAAGATACTAAATCCAACTCAATTGTTGAACCAAAGAGTTCTCTTCCAAAAGGCACGAAAAACAGTATGGATTTGGCTGTAATGATTAATTCTTCAACAATGAGAATCGCTGCAAACGGAACTGTAAAGTATTCAATTACGTATTTTAACAAACTTAACAAGGAAGTTGACAATGTATATCTTAAAGTAAATATACCTAATGGTATGCTTTTTGAAGAGGCAACTAACGAAGGTGAAAAAGCTGGAAGATATATAACATGGAATTTAGGAAGCGTTCCTGCAGAGTTTAAAAAAGATGTAAGCTTCATACTAAAAGCCAACGAACTTGACGATAACGAATTTATAGCAAAAATAACTGCAAGCATTTATACTGATGACAGTTCAGTACAGCTTATTAATACCGAGGATGATCAATCTAGCATTCAAACAATGATATTCAATAATTTGAGCGCCCATTCTCATAGCAGATATATCATGGGATATCCTGATGGTAATGTAAAACCAAAAGGAATGATTACAAGAGCTGAAGTAGCTGCTATTTTTGCAAGAATACTGAACCTTAAGGATAATGTTACTGGAAAAAGTATATACAGCGATGTCAGCACGAAATTCTGGGCAGCTGAATACATTGAAGCAGTGAGCGAATATGGATTGTTTACAGGTTATAATAATAAGTTCAGACCAAATGATCCAATAACTAGAGCTGAACTTTCAACAGTAATCGCTAAGTACTTGAACGTCAGTAAGAACAGTAGTTATAAAGTTTTGGTGCATCATTTCAGAGATTTGTCAGGGCATTGGGCGGAAGCAAATATCGAAGAAATTTACAGATTCAATGTTACTTTAGGTTATAATGATGGAACTTTTTTACCAAATAAAAAAATCACCCGAGAAGAAGGCATAAAAATGGTAAACCAGATGCTCTTTAGAGGGCCTCTCACAAATGTAAAATCATCATTCCCTGATAATCTTGAAAAGAACTGGTCCTTCGGTCACATTGAAGAAGCTACAAGAAGTCACGAATCAGAGTATAATACCAACGGTAGCGAAAAATTGCTTAAATTTATACAGCAAGATTTATGGTAAGAGAATCCCCTATTGCAGAGTTTTGCAATAGGGGATTCTAATTATCTTATATTTGCAATTCGTTTCTTTTAAAAATTCAGTTCAGTTAACTTCGACTGAATTTTTCTCTCAGCTTCTTCAAAATCTTCAGCGGTATCCTTTAAATAATTGATACAGCCTTTGAGTTTATAACTATATCCTGTTAAAAAATCTGATTTAAAGATGTTCCATAGATCTGATATATCTAAATCAGATATGATGTCATCATACAAGGAGTCAAGCCTGCTATCTAAGTATGATAGTCTTCTATTTATTCCTTCAAGTTTTGATGCATAATCATGTAGCTTATATGTATTTAATCTGATATATGGGTTTTCAATAGCATATTTATAGCCCGTATTGAAGTTCTTATCATACCAGTCGCTTAATGAATTCAACAACTCCCTTAAATTTTCTCCACAATCAACAATAAAATTATATGCACTTTGTGAAAATTCCTTAATCTCTCTTACTGCATCGTAAATACTATTTATCACTCTCGCTATTTCATATATACATTTTGCTGTTCCTGTTACAACAATTGAAACTTGTGCTATTTGAGGTAGGAAAACAAAAGCTGCTACAACCAGTCCAGCTACTCCCCATGGACCATATTTTTCATAAAAACTATTAAACAGCTGAGATCCAGTCTGCATAATCAATTCTCTTCCTTCAGGTGTTGAAAGAAGCGTAAATAATATAGCTGGCACACCATCAGCTACAAATCCAGTTATATTTTCGAGTGTTAATTTCTCGCCAATTAAAGAGTCTTTACTTCCTTTGATATTCTCCATAATTTGCATAATTACCATAGCCACATCATGTCTTTGATCATGAGGTAGTCTTAGCAATACTTCGGATAGATTCTGAGCATTTTTTGAAATCAATTCCTGTTTTGAAGGGGCATTAAGAGTACCATCAAAAATTAGCTCACCTTCTTCGTTCTCCCCACATGCAAACATACCTACAATATCATGAAGTTTGTCAAAGCGATTACCAACTGGTGTCTTACGGTAAAATGTATTTTCACCCTTAATAACTATCTGTCCTAAAACATGAACAAAGTCATTTTCGCCATTAATTGAGTAGATTTTATCAATAGCCTCATTATAAGCTCTTTCACCATATTTATCTTTCATCATTTCGACCGCAACAGGAGAAAATCCCTGTCCATCTATCGAATAACACTTATCAACATACGCCCCATATTTTGAGTTCAAGGTAACAAACTGTGCTTTATTACCGCCTTTTGAGTGACCAGTAATAATAATGTTGTTTTCTGCAGTCCACTCATTTTTTTTACATATAGTATCAAAGTATTTTAAAGCCTCTCGTTGCTGAGGTGTGGAAACTTCTGTCATTCCCAAGCCATTATCTAGCCATTCGCCATCACCAGTACCTCTGAATGCAACATATACATTTCCATTTGCATCTGTAAAGGATGCTGCATGAGTCCCTGCATTAAATCCTCCAATTTTGCAACTTTGATTGCTAATTTTCATATCACCAATTTGGGGATTTATGAAAATAGCATCATCTATAATTGCCAACTCTGCTTTTTTTTCTTTAGCTAATTCAGGATAGTTATTTTTCATATAATCTTTGATTTCTCTAATAGTCATATTATCTTTTGCAAATTTAAAATCAAGATACATATATGTGTCTAAAACAGAACAAATATCTACATCTTGCACAGCCTGATTATCCTTAGAATTTGCTTTTCTATTAGACACTTCAATCATCTCCATTCGTTTTGATAAAACTCATATGACCTATTATTAAAAAACAATCCAACTGTTTTATATCTATTGTCTTTCTTAGGGTCAAGATCAATGTAGTAAGTGTTTATATTCTCATCGTCAACAGCTTCATAATGAGGCTCATTCATATAAAACAAACATAAACTTGTCATGATTTGATTTTCTTTAAGTTTTGATTTTAACATTTCGATGTCTTTATCTTTTGTTGAAAAATTTGCATCTGAATTCAAGAAGATGGCTAATTCTAAATTCCCAGCACTAACCATTTCCTTAACTGTTGTATCTGCTCCATAATCATCAGATAAAGTTTGCTGATCAGGGAGCATAAACACTTTACATTTTCCGTAAATTGGCTCCACAAGATTTGCAATATACTCTTCCACTTCATCTCCTAACAGGTATTTTAGATAATTATCTGTAAATTTATATTCTCCTTTGTCATCTTCTCTTGCATAAACATATAAATCTTTTGCTTTAGGAAACTTTTCTGATGAAAAAGTAGCACACCTTGTACTTGAACCACTGATTTTATATGAGCCTTGCGCTTCAAGGAATGTAAACTTTTCCCCATACTTATCTTCCAAATAAGTTTCCATTCTTTCATACGCAGATTTTCCACTAAATATATTCATACATCCACTCACTCCTAACACACAAAATAATAATACAAAAATAATTATTACTCTTTTCATAAGTCCCATAATCACCTTTCCTTTTACTTTGTCTATAGCTTCCTTGCTTTGTTAACAGCATCAGATTGCGCCGATTTATATACATCCGCACAGAACTTTAAAAAATCAGCGCGTACCTGTAACCTATCACAAGCATTTTTAATTGTTGCAAGTACACCTGAATCTCCCTCAAAAGAATGCTTGAATTCTTCTGAGTCGCTTCCATCCCAAGCACCTTTCAAAAGTCCCACTTGACTCTCTGCACTACCCTTTATCTTGTTCATTTCTTTAATATTGTCTTCAATTTTTGAAGCAGCTGACTCAATATCTTTATGGTTTAATTCAATATATACGCTCATAATCCATCTCCCACCAAAAAAAGCAAATTTATTTCTCTATATAAACATTAATTTTATTTTCCAATTCATATACTGCATATGATCTTCATATATACAAGCCTTGCGATTGAATGAATATAAACAACTATCTTTTTGTGGCAGCTATCTATTATAGCTGCCACAAAATATAAACGCATTTACTTATTTAAACGCATCAGATAAATTAGTATTGGTTGTTTCAGTTTCAAAATAACCTGAATCAACGTTAGTTCTCAAGAACTTTACATAATTATCTATGACATCATAATAATTCTGAAAAAATTTATTCGCAAATTCATTAAATGAACTTATTGTAGCCTGTGAAGCTTCACCTTCCCATGTGTTACTAAGACCGTTAACTATCTTTTTGCTGTTCTCAAGTGATTCCTTAAGATCTTTATTAAGTCCTTCGATTGTACTAGCTATTTGGGCAACTTGATCGGTGTTTACCTTAATTTGTCCTGCCATTATAAACACTCCTTCCTATGTATTAGTTTGTAAGTTTTCTAACACCTGTTATATTATTTTCCTGTCTTGTTGCATAGTTTGTTTTTTGCTTAATAAGTGTATCAGATGCAGATTGAAGCCTATCTGACATTGCCTTTAACTCTTCACAAAATCCACTGATCTGCTCAACAAAAGCAACATTGTCAGCACCTTCCCAAGCCTCTCCCATTGTTTGAGCTTGTTGTAACAGATGTGTATAGATTTCAGTATAAGTCTTTGACAGCTCAGATATTTGTGCTGCTGCCTTTTCAATTTCCTCTGGGGTAACTCTAATAACTTTTCCCATTATTTTACTCCTTTCATTTGTTTTAGGTGATTTCAATAATTTTCCTTGTCCAGTTATTTTTTAGTAATCAACTTATATATCCATAATCAATTTTGAACCTTTATTATACTTGCTCAAAAATGATTAATTGATATCAAATATTCCTTAGTCTATCTTTCTCAATTGTCTTTTAACATAGCTGTATTTATCTGCAACATCTAAAATTGCAGCTGCACACTTTTCATTTCCAATACCATTAAAATCACTTTGAATTCCACTAGCTATACTATTAAGATCATTTACAATGCTTTGCATTTGACTAATAATGCTATTCAATTCATTTTTTGCTGATTTATTCATTAATATTACCTCCAACCACTATTTGGATTTTCCACTGAGACTTCCCCATTTTTATGCTACATTCTGATATTTCTCTATATCAGCATCAATCGTGAGCCGTTTTTTATACCTAGCTCAAAAACCGTTTTATTGATATCAAATATTATTCCTGACTTTGCATCACAAAGAACAGTATCATTACTTGCTTTGAATTTACCATCAGCTAAGTCACTCAAGGCTGTTGATACGAGTAAAATTATCTCACTCATTTTTAATGCACGAGGAATATAAATGTCAAAACTTTCATTGGCTGATGGCAAAAAAACTTCAACTAGTACTTTATCCATCTACTCATCCTCCTCTTTCATAATGTTGAAAAGCTTTATTCTCACAGCCCTTCCGTTTCTTAAGGAGTATCCAAATTTGTTGTTTATTTCCTCACGCATCTCACTGGTAGTCTTTGATGCTTTTAAGTAGTATTGTTCTGAGAAGCCATTGCCAACCCATATACCATCAGTAGGCGAAACCTGTTTTTTATACCATTTTTCAAAAGAAATCCCAGGAATATTCTTTGATGTTTCAGCTATAATTATAGTTATGTTGAATTTAGCATCGCCCCTTTCAAGAATGAGCCCAAGCCTTTCCTTACACTTGTCAGATAACATTCCATTTAATGCCGAAACAGAATTGAATATTATTATTTTTTGTTCAAAAATTTCAACTGCTTCTCCTTTTTCAAGCGCATCTTTTGTTGTATTATGCCTATAAACTACAAGATTAAAAAGCTCTTCTAAAGCTTCTTCACAATCTTTTTCACGGTAGTAATACTTAAATGTTGATGTATTTTCCTGAGTATAGCTTTGTAGAGCATCAAATATGGTCACATCAAACCTACATTTTTGTCTCATCAACAATGAAATAGAATAAACAAATCCAACATTATCATTTCCAGATGATAAGACCATATTTATATACGATGAGCCATAAGGATAATAATGCACCTCAAGTGTATTCTTCTCAACACCAATAGGAATAGAAAGCGAATTCTTATTTGTAACATAATCCGATATAAATTCTAAATCAACTTTGTCTGGAAGTATTGGTATCTTCTTTGCAACTTTTCCTTTTCCTTTCCAATTCGAATGAAGTTCTTTACAGAAGTTCTGAATATAGTTTAAAGGCATCTTTTCTTCAGTAACATAAGCCACCTGGAACTCATAAAGCGAGTCTCTCTTTACTAAGCCACGTCCTTTATACTTAGATGGAAATAAACCGTTTGTTTTACCAACAACAATTGAATAATCAGATTCATCATTAAGCTGCAACATAATCAATTGCTTGAAATTTTGGAGCATTCGCATGCGAATCGCCCCAGTACCTATAGCCGTAAGTACAAAATAAACACCATATTTTGTACCTTCTCGCGTAAGATATGACACCGCTTCTTCCTTCTCTTCATATATCTCTGTAAAAGCTGCAAAGTTGTTAATTACAACAACAATCGATGGAATATTTTCGCCTGTCATATGCATATATGATTTCAAATCGCCACCGCAATCAGCAAACAGTTTCTTTCTTTTATCTATTTCAGAAAGCAGGTATTTAAATAGATTGCTGACTTTTTCACATTCATATGAGAGAATAACATCTCCAATATGTGGTGCTTTTGAAAAAGCTTTTAAAGTTTCAGAAGCAAAATCAAGTATATATATATTTACTACATCAGGTGTATGCTCCTTTATTAATGAATAAACCATTGTAGTAAGAAATGTTGTCTTCCCACTCTCAGCTGATCCATAAATCACTGCATTTCCTTCCTGACTTATCGGCAAAGTTAATATGCACTGGCTTTGTTTTACAGGATCATCAAACTCTCCGATTACAGGATTGAGCTCATGGCTTTTTTCTGGTTTATAATTATATTTCTCTTTCACTTTATCTAGATAAATGAATTGCGGTATAGGTTCAAGCCAAAGAGGACGTACTTTAATATTTTCCTCATTAGCTATTGTATTAAGATACTCTGTAATAGCATCAAGTTGCTTTCTAGGATTCAAAGCCCTTCCAGCTTTATTTTCCATTTTTAATTGCTTTATAGTACGGCCTGTCCTGTCTACCACCACAATACTATTGTCTTTTTCAACAACAACCTTTTCTGCTGGATAATAAGGCGCACCAGCCCAAGCTGACTGTCCAAGTTCGAATAATTCATTATAACCTACCTGCAAATAAAATCTGCCTGTATGCGATAACTCAGCAGCATCTGGTCGTTTTAGCATGTCCATACTGTCTGAACGCTCTTGAACCTTTAAGCATACTCTAAATTTACTATTGCTCCATATTTGATCATCAACAACACCAGCAGGCTTTTGTGTTGCAAGTATCAAGTGAATTCCAAGGCTTCTTCCTATACGAGCAGCACTTACAAGCTGCTCCATAAACTCTCGCTGTTGAGTTTTTAATTCAGCAAACTCATCTGATATAATAAAAAGATGCTGTAATGGCTTATTTACAGAACCTTCCCTGTACATCTTCTGATATTTATATATGTCAATATTACTAATTCCTGAAGTTTTACTGACTTGTGCAAAAATTCCCTGTCTCCGCTTAAGCTCACTTTCTATCGAAACAAGAGAACGCTTAACAGCAGCTCCATCCAGGTTTGTAATTATTCCCATTGTATGTGGCAGATTCTCAAAAGCTTTTGCCATCCCACCACCTTTGTAGTCTATGAGTATGAAAGCAACTTCATAAGGGTGGTAGTTGACAGCTAGTGAAAGAATATAGGAAATAATGAATTCGCTTTTTCCAGAACCAGTCATACCTGCAACCAAGCCATGAGGTCCGTGGAACTTCTCATGTAAATCCAGCTTTAAAACATCTCCATATGTATCAACGCCAATTTCAACTTCGAGCGTTTTAGTAGGATCGTTTTCCTTCCATCTTGTAAGTGAATTTAGGTGCTCAACCTTGCCGACTCCAAACAATTCAAGGAATGTTATCATTGATGGAAGATTAAGTGATTTTTGCATCATATCGAGCTGCACATTGGCAAGCTTAATACTAAGATCAACAGTATCAGTATTAGTAAATATATCACGAACAAAAGGTGTTTCTCGACCTGATATGTCATTTTTATCAAATACCCTACCTGTTCTTTCATCTAGCTCAATAACTGTACTACATTCTTTTGGAAGATTCTTAAGTTCATCAAAGAAAGTAATTACACTAATATTAATATTCATTTTTTTTGTATACAATTGTTTCAGCATTTCTGAACGTAAAGCAAGCTTCCTGCTAAATGCAAATATTGCATAATATGGAGTTGTGTCAGCAATTTCAGATTCATTAATCTCAGATCGTGTTTTTATAATATCATCAATATAAGCAGACACTTCCTTGATTTCAGTATCAACAGTTGCAATAAGTCTGATTTTTTTATCATCACTCCAAACATGAGGGAGCCATTTTGTAAATTTAAAGTCTTGTTCCTCATCAGAATCATATATAAATACCATTTTCACTTCATCATAGCTATATAATGCTGATAATTGAAATATAAGACCCTTCGCAAACTCTTTTGTAATATTCCGTTCACCGATTACTCCTGATATAAAGTCTTCAAATAATGAAAGGGTTATCGGTATCTCCTCAAGAATTTTAGGACTTTCACAGAGATCATACATTTTTTCCATTAAATTATCATCAGTCAATGTAAACCTTCTCTGGGTATATATAATATTTACATCCATCTTTGTGTTTCCAAGACCAAGTCTTAGTTTTAAAAAATCATCCTGACCTGGACCTCTTTCCCAAAGATTTCTTTCAACTCCCTTAATTCTTTTTACACAGTCAGAAATATGTACATAATTTTCAAGTAAAATATCCTTTTGCTTGACATATTCATCATTTAACGCTACGTATATGTCACCTATGTATTCTGTGTATTTTTTCTGCCTTAATGCTTCCTTCCGTCTTCTTTTTCTCTTATCATAGCTTTTAGAAAGTATAGGCCATAAAACCGTTCCTAAAAGCATACTCAATGACATAACAATAGACGGTATTGCAGAATTTATATTTCCTCTACTCATTGCATTATTTATTGCAAAAACTCCTGAGGCAAGTGAAGCCATACCCATAGTAATCGAAGGTCCAAGTAAAAACATAATTGGAATTTCATCCCCAATAGCATTATCAGGAGGTGAGTCAACTCTAATATCCTTTTTTTCAATACCTCTTTTAAATCTTGGGGAACGATAATAGTATTCAATGTTTGTTGAATCACAAACACCTTCATCTTCTTCATCAAAAGAAAAAACAGGTTGTTTTACATAAGGTATCACAACATTTGATTTCAGCACAACCATTTCATCAGGCTTGTTTATAGCGAAAAAGTCATTTCCAATAATTATTTTCAAACCCATTATATATACAACATCGCCAGGTAACAGAGTTTGTGATTGTATTCTGTAACCATTTACATATGTACCATTTGTGCTTTTAATATCTTTAATACTCCATTGATTTCCTTTAAATATAAGACTAGCATGGTAAGATGAAACAAAGCGGCTTGCAAACACGATTTGGTTATCTTCAGCACGTCCAATATTAATCTCTAAATCTTGGTTTGCTACATACTTTGTAAACTTTTGTCTATTCTCAGTAAGCGGTTCGGTAAAAACAAATGCTTTCTCATTAGAATTTTGAATTAAAACAGAACAAAAACTCATTGTATCGAGTATCTGTGTCTTGATAATTGAATTGCTTGAATCTAAGACTTTTGCAAACTTACTTGACTTTAAATACCATTTTCCGTTGATACCTTCAATACTAATAAGGTGATAGTTTTTTCCATATTCATCATTACTTAAAAGCCAATATTGTCCACTAATTTTTTCTGGTAAGGTTGTCGAATTTATGCAATCTTTTTTAATTATGGTAACCAGCATTTCATTACCCCTTTAATAATTATTAATCAAATTCCTATAAATACAAATAAATTTATGATAAATATCTAGTTTATTTACCATAAATTTTTGTATTTAATGAATATCCATCAATGTTTGATTACATTTTCATTTGTTTATATTATAATATATACATTCTTAAATGTCGACATTTTTCCTTTTTAAGCATATTTTGTATTATCTTGTATTTGCTCCAAAAGGAATACCCCCGTCTCACAATGTAAAGTCATACCTTAATCGCTATTTCATTATATTTAGAAGTATCATAGCAAATATTGATGTTACAGCAGTAAGTATAAACGAAAATACAAATGCCACTCTTATAACCTTATTTTCCTCACCGAGTTTATCTATTGAAGCTGCTGCATTCTGAAGCTTTGCAGGTGAAATAACACTTGCAAGTCCCCCTCCAAATGCTAAAGCTGCTGTAACAATAACTATACCAGTTATTCCATATTTAAGATTATTTGCAGTTGTCATTGAGTATTTTGCAAACATCGCAATAGTTGAAGCCTCACTCCCAGTTATAAATCCTCCAAACAGACCTATAAATGACACTATTCCGCCATATGCCCCTTTGAAAACACTCGAAGATGAATCCGCTAAAACTTTAACCATACTGCTTACCTTATAAGCCTGATCTGCAATACTAAAGCCTGACATATTCATAACTTCACCAATTGCAAAGAAAATAGCAGCCGAAAAAACAGGTCTTGGTGCTCTCTTTATCCATGCTTTTAATGTGTCTTTCATTTCTGAAGCTTTTGGTCGAATAAATGCCATAGAAAGGATCATGCTGACAAATATCCATGTATATGCATTCCATAAAGCTCTTGTCTTTATGACTTCTTTTGAATCGGCAGACAAACCTTTAATAGGCAATAACATCTCTTTATAGAGGAAATTAAAAACATCCTTAGGAAGGTTCAACCCTAATATCAATACTATCAAAAGTATCCAAGGAGTTAATGCTTTCCATAGAGGATATTTCTTTTCGTATTCGATTTCATCCTTGCTAAGCTTGCTTCTATCTATAACCTTTTTACCTGTTACTTTCAAATAAATTATCATTGCTATAATAACGGCTATGCCCGATAGCACTCCTGTCAATGTAACAAGGTTTTCAAACCTGTTTGTTACGAATGAAACGCCCCCAATAACCATACCCGAAATGATACATGGAAGCCAACCTTGCTTTATAGCACTCCATTTTCCTACTATCCACAGCATACAAAAACCGATCATAGTAGATACTAAAGGTAGAAACAAAAAGAATATGCTTCCTATTTCAGCTAATGATAACTCAGGTCCTAAATTATTCTTTGAAATAAATCCGTTAGCAACATCGTAGAAAACTACAATTGGTGCACCAAGTAATGCATATGTACACAATGAATCATAGCCTATTGCAGGCAGAGCAATTGAGACATATGTTGAATATCCCATTGCAATAAGGATAGGAGGAAGAATTGATACAGGAGTAGCACCCACTGCAACCATAAGTGTGCCAAATCCTATACTTATCATCATGATTTGAACTGCTTTGTTTTCACTTGCGATTGTTTTCATGAAAATAATAATTCTTTTTAAAGCACCTGTTTTTTCCATGTATGCCATCTGAAGCAGCGACGTAGCTACAATCAAAGATACAGGAAAAGATTTAATAAAACCAGCGACAGTTGATCGAGCAATAACTTCGGGAGCTGTTTTGAAAAAAGCTACCGCAATAACTGAAATAACACCCCATCCAACAACCCCACTTATATCTGCTGGTTTTTTCCAGATAATAAGCATGCCGAGTATTACCGCAATAGGTAATATCGTTAACAATAGAGACCCAACATTCTCCATTTTCTACCATCCTTCCGTTCTAAAAAAATTTCAATACCTACCATACTGCAAGTCCCTTGACAAGTAGCATTAGGAAATTGATCATAATTATTCTATAATATAATTTATATGTTTGCAAGGGAATCACCTACAGTGATTTTAGAAAATCAAGCTTGTTATAATCTTTTTCTAAACGATCTTTAATAAATCTTCGAGATATTTTATTTAGCTCATCAAGAACGCTTTCCGATACATTAAAATTAAAAAGCTCCTTGCTATTGCAATGAATAATATATCTTAAGGATTTAATTGCACCAGGTGAGATATTTGAGGAATAAAAATCATCTGATATGCAGTCATTACATAAAAGACCGCATTTTTTAAAACTGAAGGATGTTCCTTCAAGCCTGTCAGTTCCGCATTTGATACATCCTTTTACGTATGGGGCATATCCTAAAATAGATAAAAACCTGAACTCAAAAATCCTTGCTATTAAATCCAGTTCTTTTTCTGTCTTTGATATCATATGTAAAGTATTGCAAAGAAGCTGAAATGTCCTTGACGATGGTTGCTCCTCTTGTATGACATCATTCACCATCTCTAAAATATGTGCCGCATATGTTAGCTTAAAAACGTCACATCTGATTTGGTAAAACGGCTCGATCATGTCACATGAGCTAAGCGAATGCAAATCCTTACCCTTAAATAGTATAAAGTTGCAAAGACACAGATATTGTGTCCCTGCAACCAAACTACTTCTCGGTCTGCGTGAGTTCTTAGCAAAAGCTGAAACCTTTCCCATCGTCCTTGTCAGGATAGTTACGACTTTGTCTGCTTCACCCGTATCAACTTCTCTTATAATAATCCCATCAGTTTTTATATAACCCATTTGTTTTTTCCAAATCCTTACCAAGAAATGATTGCTAACTACTTACTACCATCTCTTCCCCTTCTTTGACAATTTCCCTAACAATATCTTTAGCGATATTTTCAGCAATATTTTCAGCAATATCCGTATAAGAATCATCACCTTCATTATTTATTTCGTCAGCTTCTCTAAACATGATGTATGCATTGATATTTCCAGTTCTTTCAAAGGCTTTCCATGCAAAATTCCTTAACATATAAAAAGCATCCCCCTTTTAAGAATGATTGAATTAAAACTATTCATCATTCCTTCCACGTTAATATTAATGCTATAGTTATGTTTCTCTTTTTGCATATACGGTATACTTGAAAATTTAGGTTTATGAAAGCGTTATTTATATTAAATACTTTATTAATCTTTCATTTAGCAGAGCAAAATACCGAATGCTTTAACAGAATTTTGCGATAGATAAATGTAATAGATTAATCGTATTTAATTTAATACTAATTATCATTATATCCCAATGTATTTAGCATATTATTATTATTTCTCCAGTCTGACTTAACTTTTACCCAAAGCTCCAAAAAGACTTTTGTTCCAAGGAACTTCTCTATGTCAGTTCTGGCATTCATGCCAATTCTTTTAAGCATTTTTCCTTCTTTTCCAATCAATATTCCCTTGTGCGAATCTTTCTCGCAGAATATAGTAGCTTGAATATCAATTATATCCTTGCCTTTTCTTTCCTTGAACATCATTATTTCAACACCCACACCATGTGGTACTTCATCACTTAAAAGGCGTAGTATTTTTTCTCTAATAAGCTCCGCAACTATTATTTTCTCAGGCTGATCTGTAATTTCATCATCTGGATAATACTTAGGTCCATTTGGAAGAACCTTTTTAAGCTCCTTAACAACAATGTCTGTTCCTTGGTTATTTAGAGCCGAAATCGGAATTATTGAATTAAACTCCATTTTCTGTGAATATGACATTATTATTTTTAATATGCTCTCCTTTGGAAATAAATCGATTTTATTTATCAAAAGAAAAACTGGTATTTTTAACTCTTTGATCTGATCAATTATGTATAAATCCCCAGGGCCTATTCCTCCTTCTTCTGCCTCAACAATAAATACGACAGCGTCAACACCTGTGATATTGCCCTGTGCTACATTCACCATGTATTCTCCGAGTTTATTTTTAGGTTTGTGGATCCCTGGTGTATCGATAAATATTATCTGACTATCATTATCTGTAATTATTGATTTTATAGCATTTCTTGTTGTTTGAGGCTTGTCCGAAGTAATAGCAATCTTCTCACCGCTAAGCCTGTTAAGCAAAGTAGACTTCCCAACATTTGGTCTACCTATGATTGTTACAAATCCTGATTTAAACTTCATTAATATATTTCCTCCGTTTTAATTATTACTATATTACTATAAATATTATATATCAAATGTGAAAGGAATCAACTCATCGAGTAAAAAGCTTTTATAATCCCCTTTATTATTGCTGCAAATCACCTTCATGCTTCCATCATTGAACTCAGCGAGAACCTGTCTGCATATACCGCATGGGAAAACATAGTCTACGCTGTCAGAAACAATTGCAATCTTTACAAACTCTGTTTCGCCTTCAGAAACTGCTTTAAAAACAGCCGTTCTTTCAGCACATATAGTTGCACCAAATGATATATTCTCAATATTAGTTCCAGTATATACCGTCCCGTTCTTTGTCTCTAAGGCCGCTCCAACCCTAAAATTTGAATATGGAGAATATGACTTAGCCATTGCAGCTTCCGCCAATCTCAATAAAGCTGTATCACGCATAATATACTCCTCCCTATATGCCCAAAATTCTAATAAACTCATTTGCAAATCTGTCTAGAAACACAATAAGCCCAACAAAAACAGAGATAAATGCTGTTAGAAAAACAGCCGCAGCAGCCACATCCTTTGCTACTTTAGCTTTCGGATGGTATTCATCGGTTATCATATCAACAATATTTTCAATCGCAGTGTTTATAAGCTCAGCAAAAATAACAGAAGAAATAGTTAATAGTATTATTGCGAACTCAATCTTGCTTATTTTAAAGTAGAAACTAAAAAATATTATTATGATGGATGATACAACATGTATCTTAAGGTTTCGTTCTTCCTTAAACGCATGTATAAATCCCTTCGCTGCATTCTCAAAGCTTTTTACAATATTTTTATTTTTCATTTCTTGAAAGCCCCATTTTAAAAAGTACCTCTTCCTGTTTTCCAAACATTTTTTCTTCATCTAAAGGTTCAATATGATCATATCCCAAAAGATGAAAAACCCCATGTGTCGTCAGGAAAGCTACTTCTCTTTCAAAAGAATGTCCATACTCCTCAGACTGTCTAAGAGCTGTTTCAAGCGAAATTATTATGTCACCTAAAAGCAAAAGCTCTTCATCAAGGTCAAAATCACCTTCATCTGATAGTATCTTACCTTCAACCATATCTACCATTGGAAATGACAAAACATCAGTAGACTTATCGATTTTTCTATGCTCTTTATTGATTTCTCTAATTCTTTCATCATCAACAATCATAATACTTATTTCAGAAGGTATTTCAAAGCTTTCATAGGAAAGACTTGCTTGGACCGCTTTTATAATAAGCTCTGTGAGCTCTTCGGTTAATTCTATTATATCCTGTTCGTTTTCAATAATTACTTCCACTTTGAGATTCCTCTTTTCTTATTTTACTTTTTGTTTGACTTAAGCTCTGGGTATTTTTCCCTAGCATGAAAAAATCCGCTCAAAACTCTCATAAATGCACGTGCTATCATGTCCATATCCCTTAAAGTAAGGTTGCATAAATCGAGCTGTCCATCATCAAGCTTGTCTTTTATTATTTTTCTAATTAGCCCTTCTATCTTACCCTCTGTTTTATCACTCAATGACCTCACGGCTGCCTCAACAGAGTCAGCTAGCATAACAACTGCTGATTCTTTAGTCGTTGGCCTTGGTCCTTGATATCTAAAGTTTTCAGGCTTCACATCCTCAGCTTTTTCAACATTTTTTGCTTTATGGTAGAAATACGCAACAAGTGTATTTCCATGATGCTGCCTGATAATATCTGTTATAATTTGAGGAAGCTTGTACTTTTCAGCAATCTCAACACCATCATTCAAATGTGAAGTGATGATTAAAGTACTAAGATTGGCTGTTATCTTATCATGAGGGTTTTCACCAAGCTGATTCTCGCTGAAAAAATGTGGCCTTGTAAGTTTGCCAACATCGTGATAGTACGCGCCTACACGAGCAAGCAAAGAGTTGCCTCCTATCGTTTCTGTAGCAACCTCCGCAAGGTTTCCAACCATAAGGCTATGGTGATAAGTACCAGGCGCCTCCAAAAGTAGTCTCTTAATTAGTGGACTGTTTGGATTTGCCAGCTCCATAAGCTTTATCGGCGTAACAATATTAAATATACTCTCTAAAAATGGTAAAATACCGACTGTTAAAATCATTGAACCAATACCATTTATAAAAGCTATTGCTCCTTGTTTTAAAATAACATTCCAATCAGATTTATTAATAATTCCAAAGCATAAAATAATAATAGCATTAAATATGCCTATTAGTACTCCTGCCATCGAAAGTCTGTTTCTTTGAGTAGATTTCGAAACGAAATAAGCAGATAATGTACCACTCAATATTGACATATATATAAATGTGATATCACCTTTAATAAAGAGCGAAACAGTAATAGTTAGAACAATATTGACCATAATCGCCAACTTCAGGTCCAATAAAATTGAAATAAGCATTGCAGCTATGCATATTGGTACAGCCATTGGGGCATAAGAAGGAGAAATTTCAAAAATCCCCCTTGCAATAATTACAATCAGAAACATCGCAATACATATTATCGCAATATCTTTCCTGCTATATAACGATCTTCTGCAAAAATGCCGCATATAAAGTATTAAAAACAGTGAAAGGAACCCCATTAGTATAAATACAACCAACACAAACACAATATCAAATCTACTGCTGGTTTCGAGTAAATTCAGATCCTCAAGTATTTTATACTTTTCATCAGTAACCTTTTCTCCATAAGCAATAATCTTTGTACCTTTTGCTATAAGCTCAATATTATCAACTCTATCATAGGCTTCTTTCTTATTCCTTAATGTTGCAACTTCATCAACAACCCAATTAGGCTTTACAATAGCCGCTATAAGCGCATTTCCAATAAACTTAAGTTCATTTGGTATCGTAGAGTTTTTAAGGCTTTTGTCAATATCAGCAACCCTTTGAGATATATCCTCCTTTTTTATATCACCCGCAATTACTACATTAATATGCTCTTTTACAATGCTTTTAAATCTGTCTAGATCAATATCCTCACATCTTTTTTCTGATACCAAAAACACCAGCAAATCGTTTGTAAGGTTAACACCTATCTTGTTGAGCTCAGTATTTAGAGCCACTGCTTCATTTTGCTCAATCTGAGTGATACTTGACTCAATTTCTTTTGTTGATAATGCTCCTTTATCAAGGGCACTAATCTTAGTAGCGGTAGTTTTTCGCGACTTCTCAATATCTAAAACAAACTCAACCCAGTTGTCCAATGTATTTGATGAAACTTTAATATCTTTAGTCATAACATTTGGAACTTTTTTCTCTGCATCTTTTCTATTCTTTTCGGTTTTAATTGTGTTGACTATATCACGAGTAGCAACAATATCATAATCTGACAGCTCATTTATTTGGAGCCTGTATTTTTTTGGCGAAGCTCCATCTACAACAATAATAAAAATAAGCAAAAACGTCATTATTCCAATTAAATACCTATGAAATGTCTTACTTCTAAAGTAAATCTTTATTAACCCTTGTGCATGAAACTCCTTTTCTTTGACCAAAATGTCATCCCCCTTGTTTTATAAAAGGCATTATAACTCTACAATGGTATTGTAAAATTAATGCTTTTTATTTACCCAATCATGCTTTAGGTGACTTTAATTTCTCGTTATCATATTTTTCATATGCTTTTATTATCTTTTGAACAAGCTCATGTCTTACAACATCTTTCTCTGAAAGATTAATGAACTCAATTCCTTTTATCGCCTTTAGTACCTTTGTCACTTCTTTAAGCCCAGACTTCTTGTCCCCTGGAAGGTCAATCTGAGTTATGTCACCTGTTATTACTGCTTTTGACCCAAAGCCTATTCTTGTAAGAAACATCTTCATCTGCTCAGGAGTAGTATTCTGAGCCTCATCAAGAATAATAAACGAATCATCAAGAGTTCTTCCTCTCATATATGCCAAAGGTGCTACCTCAATCATCCCTTTTTCCATGTATTTTTGGAAATTCTCCGCACCCATTATTTCATACAATGAATCATAAAGGGGCCTTAAATAAGGATCGACTTTATTTTGCAAGTCTCCAGGTAAAAACCCAAGCTTTTCACCTGCTTCAACCGCAGGTCTTGTTAAAATTATCCTATTAATTTCTTTATTCCTGAATGCTGTAACAGCCATAGCTACTGCCAGAAATGTCTTACCTGTACCAGCAGGACCAATTCCAAATACTATTGTATTTTCCTTCATAGCGTCAATGTAATGCTTTTGACCAAGTGTCTTCGCTTTAATCTGCTTACCTCTGGCAGTAAGACAAACATAATCAACAAGCTCTTTAACCTTGTCCAACTGATTCTCATCAGCCAACTGTACATAGTAGCTCACATTTTGTTTGGTTATTACATCTCCTTTTACAGCAATGTTCTTCAAATGCTGAATTACAGCCATTGCCTTATCAACACCCTCAACAAGTCCTACAATCTTTATTTCATCATCTCTTGATAATATTTTTACATTAAAAGCATCTTCTATTATGCCGACATTTTCATCATAATTTCCAAATAGATTAATTGCATGCTCTATCCTGTCAAATTCAATAGTTTTTTCGATTAAGCTTTCCAATTAATTTCCTCCAATCTTTTCACTTACCGCAATATTTTCAACACATTCAATGTATACCGTTGCAATTTCCTTGCCTTCATCGTTTTTCTCAATTTTATTGTTTTTCTTAATAATTTTAGCCTCTTTAGATATTTGCTCCATTGCCTTACTATTAGCTATTCCAATTGCCTTTTGCTGTGCATCATTTATTGGTATTTCCTTTTCTTTTTCAATGTATTCATAATAACTCTCTACCAAATATTCAAAAGGAAGAACAAAATCCTCTCCAATAGCTAATGTTCTTTTAACTTCAGTCTTATCATAATTACCGAAAGATACCTTACCAAAAGACAAATTGATTTTTTTTCCAAAAAGCAGAAGGGCTTTTTTCTCTTTCAGTGCTCCTGTTCTTTCCTTTTCAACTGTCTTAATCTCGACTGGCGAACTTGCTTCATACCATGTTCTTGCCTTTACAGTGCTCACGGCGTGGACAAGAGTAATATTGTCCTTTTCATCCCTTCCAGGCACACTCCCAGTAACAAGAATCTGACCCTTTACTACAGTATCCCCTGGCTTTACAATGTCAAAACCTGCTTTTGAAACAACTACCTCAATAATAGCATCTCTTGCTGCAACAATATTGCACGGATCATCTTTTGATACAAGCTTTGGAGGCAAGTCTCTTTCATCAAGCACTATCTTAAGCTTTGTTCCTTTTATCGACACCCCAACCCATGCTAGATTGTCGTTTTTTATCATAAGATCATTTGCAATTTTTTGAGTATCCATACCAAATTTAAGAACTCCTGGCTTAACACCTGACTCAGACAAAGTTTCCAATATAAAACTGCTCTCTATTTCATTATTGCCCGTAATTTCAATATCCCAAACATAGGAAGTAAGAATAAAAAAAACAACTATAAATGCAAATGCTCCTATTAAAAAAGTCTTCCTCTTCCTATACCTGTTTTTTACGAATGGCATACCTATTTTTTTTACAATTCGAACCCTGCATTTTGTCTTGCGAGCTACAGGCCTTAGCATCTTAAATCCTTTTATACTCGCCTTCATGGTAACTCTTCCATTGCAATGCTTCTTGATATCCCATAAAAAAATGCGTCTATGAATGCAAATATTCATAAACTTTTCTACAAAATAACCTTCAATAGCTATAATAACATATCCTCTAAAATAATTCCATACATTCAAAAATAACATATTACCACCCATAGTTCTATATAAATTCAAGTGAATTAATTTTTCCGAAAACCATAACATCTTCAGACGTAATTTCTTTTATTTCAAGCTCCGATCCAGTAATTTTTATTACACCAATACCAGAGTTTATTCTAATTTTTATATCATCATACTCTATAATCCCTTTATAATTCTCAATGACCAGGTTTTTATTACCTATCATTGTCAACTTCGGGATGTTTAGCATTAACTCCTTAGGAAAATCAAGGAGTTCAGTTACTTTTTCCTTTAAATTTTGTTTTTTAGACTTTTCCTCTTCTTTTACTTTTTTCTTTCTTACATTTCTTTTACCATTTGACATATCATATCTCCGTCTATCGACAAATTATTTTATATTATCAATATTTCCAAACTCATATCCCTTTTCTCTTGCACCTTTTATAATACTATCAAGAGCTTCTACATTATCCTTCGAGACTGCATGAAGCAAAATCACGCCACCATTATGTAGATTTTCCATTACTTTGTTATATGCAAAATCAGCACCACTTGATCTATCTACATACCAGTCATCATATGCAAAACTCCAAAACGCATTTCTGTATCCGAGCTTTTGACTAATAGCAAGGGTTCTTTCACTAAACTCACCCTTCGGTGGTCTTAAATACTTCATGTGCTTTCCAAACTTCTCATAAAAAGCCCTATCGAGGCCAAGAAGCTCCTCTTCAACTCTTGCATCATTTACAGTTGGAAGACTTGGATGCTTAACTGTGTGATTTCCAACCTCATGACCTTCTTCAACCATTCTTCTAACAAGATCCTGATGCTCATTCAAATAAGGACCTGTTATGAAAAATACACCCTTAACCCTGTTTTGACCTAGAACATCTAATATCTTTGCTGTATAACCATTTTCATATCCCTCATCGAATGTCAGATAAATCTCCTTCTTGCTTGTATCACCAATATAAAATCCTCCATATTTTTGTAATAGTGTAACATTAGTAGCTACAGCTTCTGGAGGTTGGTTATTTTTATTTCTTTTTAATCCCCATCCTATTAGAGTATCATCATAAAGTACACTATTGTTTTCTTTATTTAAGGATTGATTTGATTCCAGATTAACACTTTCCTCCATGGCACTTATCTCATGCCTAAAATCAAGTTCCTTCTCAGTTACGGAAAAAACTCCTCCTAAGTCGCTCAGAACATCTTTATCAATTTTCTTGTTGAAGCTTGAAATAAAAAGGGTTATCATTAGAATGGTCAAAATGGAAATAATTGATATTGCAAACAAGCTTGTTGTTCTTCTAGGAAACTCTCGTATTAAACCTTTAACAACTTTAAATATAGAAATAATTTGCATACTCAACCTTCATTATAGTTTATTATTACTATAATTATATTAAGAAAAATCCACTTTAGAATTGAAATCTAGAAAGGAAGTAGCTCCAAATAATCAGAAGCCCGATTGCACTTTTTGATTTTTTTCATAAACTTTTCATCCTTGCCAACACTTACATATAAATAGCTCCAGAACTCTTTCATTTTATCGCATAGATGCTGTTCACCAGAAAGAACACTCTTGTAATAGTTGTATATATCATCATGAAACTTATGAATAGTAATAATTTTATCTTTCTTAGAAAAACTATTCCCTTTGATTGCAGCTGGAAGAAAAGGATCACTTAAAGCACCTCTTCCTAGCATAAAATTCTTTATATTAGGAAAACGCTTACTTATTCTTTCATAGTCATCCACTGTAAAAATGTCACCATTATATGTTATATCGTGTTTGGATAAACTCATAAGGAGCTCAAATGCTTCTAAGTCGACATGTCCTGAATACATTTGGATACCAGTTCGCGCATGTACTATAACACTTTTTAATGGATACTCGTTAAGCATCTCAATCACACGAACACCATCTTGGAGATCATCCCACCCTAACCTCATTTTGACTGTCACTTCATACGAACTGTCAGAACAAGCATTATCTAGAAATGTTTTAATCAAATCAGGGTATTTAAGTATCCCTGCACCCCTTTTTCTATTTGCTACCATAGGATACGGACAACCAATATTCCAGTTAATCTCTTTATATCCTAGATTCATAATAGCTCTTGCATACAACTTGAATTGTTCACCGTCATTTCCAAGGAGCTGTGGTATAAGCTTTACTGATGAATCATTTTTCTCAGGAAACAAATCCTTAAAAAGCATATTCCCAATCTTCTCTTCTTTAGAAGTTGTAATAAACGGAGCATAATACTCATCGATATTACCAAAATGCCTCGCAAATGAATTTCTGTAATATGCAATTGTCATGCCTTGTAAAGGCGCTAAAAAAAGATTCATATTATACCCTTATATCTAAGTCTAATTTTCTTGAGCGTTTTTTTCATCAACAGGCTTCAATAAATCAGTTTTAATTACCGTTCCATCATCCCTAATTTTAGGAATAACTAAATCGTCCACCTTTTCAATTTCAACATTTAGCTGAAGATCTCTCAATCCATCAAGAACACCACCAAGAATCTTAAGAGCTCGTTCTATTTTGTCAGGATCAGCTATTGCTTTGATTACAAAAGGAGGTCTCATTTGTCTTCCGTTTATCATAATGTATTGTCTGCCAGCTATTCTTATTTCACTGTACGCCCCGATTCTTTCATCGTTTATTGAAATAGCTTGAGCATCGGAGGCCCTAAGCTCATTTATAATGTTCAAAAGATTGCTTTCAGTGACTTCCACAAAATCAGTATCTACTGTAATGACAATTCCTTTTCCTCGAACCGTTGAAAGTCCTGCTATTAGTTGAGCTCTTTCAAGTTCATTTTTTATAAGCTGTGTTTCTTTTGTAACATTTCCTACTGATTTTTGATATTCATTATTCTCCGCTTCCAACTCGGTATTCCTTTTATTTAGGTCTTCATTATTTTTTTGTTCTCTTATAAGCTCATCTTTAAGTTCTCCTATTGTCTTTGTTTCAAGGCTTTTTTCACGTTCATAATAATCAATGCTTTTGTACTGCCAAGCAAGAATTATTCCTAAAAGTATACATATAAGAGTAAGTGCAATGCTTTTACTGTGCTTCATTTTTTATTACCTCCAAACCAGAAAAAAGACTGTCCATATTAGGGTTATTGTACTTAGGAATAACTACTTCATTGCTTTTTTCAATATTAACCCTTATCTTGTCTTTCATCAGATAATATACAATCTTGCTTGCATTCAATTCATCATATAATTTATCTGGATCACCAATAGCTTTTATCTCAAAAGGTGTTGTATATCTTCTCTTATTTATCAAAATTGTAGGTCCTGCACAAACTTGCTCCGAAAGGCTTATAATTCTTTCATTATTTACAGATATCGCCTGAGCTCCAGCCTTTTTAAGCTCATTAACAACCCTTACAACATCTCTGTCATGAATTATCAAAAGTTCAATTTCCACATCAATTCTTGCTTGAGCATCATCAAGCATTATAACAACACCTTCACCTCTTACATCGGTCAGACCTGCTTTCTTTTTTACATTATCAAGCTGAGATTTTAAACTAATCAACACATCACTGTTTGTCTTGTCTATTGTTTCTTTTATGCTTTTTTCTTTCATTGTTTCAAGTTTCTTAATTGATTCAGAGAGCTTAGTGCTTGTCTGCTTTTCATTTAAAATTTCTTTTATCAGTCTTGTCTTGCTTTCCTGACTTTCGGTTTTTTGCTTATTGTTAGCATAGAGGATGCTTTTAACCTGAACAGCTCCTATCATACCAAGTATCGCAAGTATAACGAAAAAAACCAGTTTTTTATTCTGGTACATAATAAAAGCTCCTTTTTTTAAATCCCACCATTTTGGAATACTTATTATATATTATCTTATAGGAATTAAAATGTCAAAAGCAATGTTTATAAATACTTATAAATACACAACAAAAAAGAGGGGTAATGATAATCAATCCGATCACCTACTCCTCTTTGTCTTAGGAGATTCCATATTTTCCCTTAGCCATCTTTATATTGTAAAGATGATCCTAAGTCTAACCTCTGCTTATTTCCCTGATTTTATTAATGTAGATATTTGTTAATTCTTCAGCGAACTCTGCTGAATAGCTTTCGCTTATTACATTACAAACAGGTTTCTCAGCATCTGGAAGAACTAGTACCCAACCACCTTCTCGGTATATCTTTACACCTTCAAGCGTTTCCATACTACTATCACTGTTTTCTTGCATTATATGCCGAATAACCTTTCCTTTTGCTTCCCATGGACATTCTACTTCTTTCTTGTCAATATAGAAATCTGGTATCATATCAACTAGATCAGAAAGCTTGTAATCATGCTGATTCATAAAATCAAGTATTTTAACTAATCCAGCCATTGCATCAAAATGCATTGTAAACTGCTCAAGCATCTCGCCCTTGATATCATTTCCAAGGATTTTTTGCATCAAGTCTTGAGGAGATGTTTTTGTTCTCACAACCTTACCATTATTCTCTCCTGCAATTTTTTCGACAACCTGACTTGCTGAAATAGGAACGACAACTGTTCCACCCTGTACTTTTTTGAAAAATATCAACGAAATCAACGCAATAAACATATCCTCAGTAATTATGCGTCCTTTATTATCAACAAGCATCATTTTTTCAGATGTATCTTCAATTGAAACACCTAAATCGAATTTTTCTATCTTGATATGATTTGTAAAATATTTCACATCTCCTGCGCTCATACTCTGCCGCATGGTTTTAAGGTTCAGAAGCTTGACTCCTACTACCTCAACTTCGCATCCAAGTCCTTCTAAAAGCTCAGACATGGTTGATAATATAAAGCTTGATCTTGAATTTACTGCAATCTTATACTTCATTTTACTCGACTCAACATTATTAATAACATTTCTTAAATAAAACCTGCTGTAGTCTGGTATCGCTTTTATTTCTTTAATACAATCGCCTTCACATCTTGTAAAGTCTTCCCTAACAAAAGCATTTTCTATTTTTCTTTCTATTCCACGATCAATATTGCTCCCACTTTTATCCAAAAAGTCTACAAAAAGTCTGGTTGTATCTTCTGTTGATGTGCTAATATGAATACCACCATCATTTTTGTAAAACCTTATTGCAGATCTTGTTATTGGTAAAAGCATTTTTCCAAAATCGTAAGCTTCAATTCCTGCAGAAAGCAATCCTGAAATAAATGAGACCTTAAGCATTTGAGCAGATGGTGAATCGTCGCAGCTTACTCCTATTTTGGCTTTACCTTTAAATATTGCCCCATAAGCAGCACCTAACTTTGATGCATACTCAGGTGTGATATCTACATTAATTTCACCCACAATACCCCTGTTGCCAAAAATTGCTCTTGTAAACTTCGATCCCCAAATAAGATTTGAATTTACTTCGGTCCCTTCATCAATGAGCTTATTTGGCCAAATCTTGATATTAGGCTTAATTATTGCATTCCTCATTATCTTGGTATCATCGCCTATTACGGAGTTTTCAAATGTTGAGCTGTTGTCCTTTAAATGAACCTTATTACCAATAACACTGCCTCTTATCTGAACATTTTTTTCAACAAGACAGCTTTTCCAGATTATGCTCCTTTTTATTCCACTTCTATCATTGATAATACTAAAATCACCTATTACAGAATAGCTTCCAATTACTGCTCCTCTTTTAATCTTTGTATTTTTTCCGATTACACATGGTGCACTGATTTGGGCACCATTCTCAATTTCGCTTCCTTCATCAACCCAAATACCCTTTTGTATCTGGTTCCCTGGAATATTAACATCAACTTTTCCGTCAAGAATATCTTTATGAACCTGGCTATATGCGAGCAGATCACCTATATCACACCAATATTCTTCGGTTATATACCCGAACATAGGCATTTTGTTGGCTAGAAGCATTGGAAAAAGATCTTTACTAAAATCAAACATTTCATTTTTTTTGTAATACTTCAACACTTCAGGCGAAAGTATATAAATTCCAGTATTAACAGTATCGCTAAATACTTCCCCCCAACTTGGCTTCTCCAAGAATCTTGTAATCCTACCCTCTTCGTCAGTCACAACTACCCCATATTCCAATGGAACATCAACTCTTTTAAGAATTAACGTTGCCATTGAGCCTTTTCTAAAATGGAAATCTATTGCTCTCCTCAAATCAACATCCGTTAAAGCATCACCACTTATTACAACAAACGTATCATCAAGAAAGTTTTCTGCATTCTTAACACTACCTGCTGTTCCAAGAGGCGTTTGCTCAACGAAGTATTTCAGGTTAATACCTAAGTCATTTCCATTTCCAAAATAATCAGCTATAAGTTCAGGCATGTACTGTAAAGTTGCTGCAATTTCAGTAATTCCATTCTTTTTAAGCAACTCCAATATATGCTCCATAACAGGTTTGTTTATGATCGGCACCATTGGTTTAGGCCTATTACAAGTTAACGGTCTTAATCTTGTGCCTTCACCACCCGCCATGATAACAGCTTTCATTCGATTCATCCTCTCCTGTTCTATTATATGCATAAACTTTTCAAATATTAGCAATAATTATTATTTTTTTAATAAGGTGATTCCAAAAAACAACTGAACAACTGGCGATTTCAAAAATATTGATTTTAGTACTTTTCGCCATTTAAAATTTAACAAAGTAATTTTTGAAATCGCCTAACCTAAAGCAATTTTATTATGTACAAAAACAAATTAAAGTATTCGCAAATTCCTTTAAAAATTGACCTAAGGAATTTTTGAAGTCTCCTTGATTGAACATGAAGATGATTCTATTTATGTTATGTACTAGATATATTGTTATATATTTGTATGCTATCATTTATTTTATATGTTATTTATTTACTTTTCAAGTTAATAATGTTTATTTTTTGATCACCTATATTAAATACATTATTAATCTTATATTTATCAGAGCAAAAATACCGAATGCTTTAACGGAATTTAGCGACAGATAAATGCATAAGATTAATCGTATTTAATATAAAATGAATTTTTTTAGATTTTTTGATAATAATAATGGAGAGTATATATACCCAATCACATTTGATTTCGAAGGAGGATTTTTTATGCCAAGAGCAACCAAAAGCGTTGAATATAAGTCAAATGGCATTAGTGTAAGTCCAGCTGTACCAACAGCTGGGGATAGTATAAAGGTTCTATATGATGGTTTGCTTTCAAAAAACGGTGCCAATAATGTATATGTCCATTTTGGTTTCGGTACAGGCTGGAATAAAGCCTCATACTTTAGAATGAATAAGTCATCATCGGGATTTGAAGCAACTTTACCTGTTGAATATTCTGACACATTAAATATATGCTTCAAAGACTGTGCGAATAACTGGGATAACAACTTTGGTAGAAATTACTCCTTTGATGTAAATCAGTAATAATTACAATATTAAATACAATTAATCTTTTACATTTATCTATCTCAAAATTCTGTATTTAATATAAACAATGGGATATCAAAAAATCCGAGTCATTTTCTTTGGCTCGGATTTCTCTATCAATTTATTCGTGCTTTTGCAATATCCTTATAAAACCTTACCATGCAACCAGCAGTTGTTTTTTGAGCTAACGGAAGTAAATATCGTGTAATATTATAAAATCTAAGCATTTCATCTTCAATGTTTTTGAGCTTATCATAAATAATTAATGAATTTCTTGAATTATACAAAATATACTCCTTTATAGATTCAAGATAGTATCCTCCAGAAGTTGCAACAAACTCATTATGATTATTATAGTTTTTTCTTATAAAATTTTCATATTGTCTATGACTATTAAAAAGCTTGATATTTGCATGCTGAGGTATAGTCATATCCTGCACCAGATGAAGTGCCGCGCCTAATTGAAATATCGACTCATTTATAGACCCTTCATTCCAAAGCGATATTGCTTCATTATAATAATTTTCTGCATGATAAAGTGCAGACTTATTTCCATACAATCCTCTATCCTTTTCAGGGTTATAAAAATGACCTGAGCTTTTAAAGTCCTGATCTGCCCATACTACGCCTTCATTTAAATAATATATATTATCATTATAAAAAGTATATGCATCTTGAAAATTGTCATTTTTTACAATTTCAATTGCTTGTAGATTTATTATCTTATGAATACTACATGGCGTATCAACGATCCTTTTTTTAATAGGATTTATAGAATATAAAAAGTAATAAAATAGTTTTCCATATATCTTTTCAAGTAACATTATCCCAATCCTTAATACAGATGTAATTTGACCATAAAGGAGAATTCTGAAATCTATGGTTCTGAATTCTTGCAGCTATGCCGCGGTATGCTTTTATTTTTACCTATATTTTGAATGGATATTCATTTTATATCTTTTATATCTTTTATATCTTTTATATCTTTTATATCTTTTATATCTTTGATCTTGTTTTCCTCCTTATTTTACTCAATATTTGACTTATCTCTTCAACTACTATGTTCATTTGTTCTTTTGTATTTGTATGAGAAAAGCTAAATCTTATTGCGCCTTCAATATAGTCTGAATCTATCGACATTTCCTTCAAAACTTTACTATGTATATTCTTACGTGATGAACAAGCTGATCCTGTAGAAACATATATATTTTTGAGCTCTAGATGATGCAACAAAACCTCTGATTTTATACCTTTAAAAGAAACATTTAATATATATGGACTTGAGCATTCTGGTGATATTATCTTGAAATCATCAATGTTTTCTTTTATCTTATCCAAAAAATATCTCTTAATTTCATCAATCTTATCAAAATTAATTCTCAAACCCTTCATTGTCAATTCTGACGCCATCCCAAAGCCACATATTCCTGGCACATTTTCAGTACCCGACCTTAATAATGACTCTTGTCCACCACCAAAAATAATCGGGTTGATCTTTATTGACTTATTAACAAACAATGCTCCTACACCTTTAGGTCCGTGTATCTTATGCGAGCTTAAAGATAAAAGATCAATTCCGAGCCTTTTAGGACATATTTCTAACTTTCCATATCCCTGAACTGCGTCTATATGTATTACCAAATCTTTACATTTTGTATTTTTTATCTTGACTATTTCATTAATTGGCTCAATAGTACCAACTTCATTATTGACATAAATTACGCTTATCAAAGAAGTATCTGAGCGCAATTTGTCTTCTAATTCGTTCAAATCTATTAATCCTTTTTCATCCACACCTAAATAATCAACTTCATATCCATTGTTCGACAAATACTCAAAAACATTAAGAACCGATGGGTGCTCTACTTTTGTTGTTATTATATGTTTTCCTTTTCTTCTATTAGCATCAAGATATCCTCTGATAGCCAAGTTATTTGACTCTGTCCCACCTGAAGTAAAACAAACTTCCTTTAAATCACATTTAAGAGCTTCCGCTATAGATGACCTTGCTTTTTTTACCATTCTCTCAGCTTCGATTCCTTTTGTGTGAAGAGATGATGGATTACCATAGTAGTCCTTGCTAATAGAACTCATATACTCAACAACCTCATCATAAGGTCTGGTAGTTGAGCTGTTATCTAAAAATATTTCATTATTCATATTATTCTCCAGTAAATTACAGATCAAATACAGTTAATCTGTTATTTCTTATTTTCTTCATTTTTATATTTAGTTTTTATATACTCATTAACATTGATTGATCTATATTCAGTGCTGTTATCATCCTCAATACAAGCTCCACAATCAGTACATCTTTTTTGATTGTCCAAATCACATAAATCACACTCACCACAATCAATACATATCCTATCATAAAGAACGCAGTTATCCATTATTAACACATCTCCTTTAATCTTTATAAATAATTCTTCATAATACAGCTAAGGGATAATGAAAATTATAGAGAAGTTTAAAGATAAAATCAAGTGAGTTTGAATACTTAGACATAAATAAAATCGAGGAGACTCTAGTCCACTCGATTTGGTATTTGCATTATAAATTATGGTGTCAGCCGATTTATTAATCAATTAACCATCAAACTTGAATTGATTAACAAAGTGATGTAAATTTCTTCTATTACTCTCTGTTAATTCATAAATTTCAAATCCGTACTCATATAAATCAATAATATTATTTTTTCGTACAACTTTACCTCTAAATACCAATTTTTCGGTTTTCGTTAGCATAACAGTAATTTCCAACATATCTTCCAACATCAAGCTAAAATTACAAACAAGCTTCAAACCACTGGTACTTATATTTGTTGCTATTGAAAATATTGGTTCTACAATACCTAGAACCTTTATATAAGCAGGCAGACTAATATAAAACCTCTCAGCTTTTCTTAAATCCTTTAATTTATCTATTTTTATGGTTGTGATAGTAACCTTTAAAGGATTCAAGTTTTCGATAGAAACTATGCTTCCACTTACTAGATACATATCCTTACCATCATTATAATTCAATACAATAAAATCTCTTGGTGAAATTATAGAATCGGTTGGAAAATCAAGAATAGTTATTGAAATCAACGGATCACTAACGTTATTTACAACTGCATTTATATTATTAAAGGTATTATAATGCCTCATCTCAATATCACTACTTGTTTTAACAACCTTAAGAGTTGTTTTAGCAAACATGTTCAGCAAACCGATCTTTTCATCAAGATTATATCCAGCCACATAACCACATCCTTTTAATTTAGTATATCAAAACACTTTGTAATTAAATAAGGTGATTTCTTAAAAAAAATGGTCAACTGGATATTTTAAAAACATTAATTTTACTACTCTTCTTGATTAAAAATGACTAGGAAATTTTAAAAATCTCCTATCTCAGTTTAAATATCAGCTGGAATTTTTATTACATCACCTTCGTACAAAGAGCTTGACTTAAGATTATTAACTTGTTTTATTTTATATATAAACTTTCTTATATCTTGATCTTTTTTATATTGTTTGGCAATACCCCAAAGTGTATCCCCGTTTTTTACAACTATAACGTCATATTCAATTTCCTTATATCCATAAGTTATATCGGTAAAAATAACGCTAAACATTATAGTAAAAATAATAAATAGTATAGCAAAAAATCTTTTTTTGTTTTTTAATTTGTATGTTTTTTTCATATGCTACCCCCCTCAGAACATTTGTTCTTTCATTGAATATTATACCCAAACACTTGTTCTATGTCAATATTTTTATCGAAGGGTGCATTTAATTTTTGTGCACCATAATATACCAATTTTATTAAAAAAGAAATCAAACTGAAGGTAATAAATATTAAGCAGTCAAAACTGGAAATCACAAGGACTTCCAGTTTTTGTTTTGCTATATAATGTTAAAAAGTATATAATTAGTAATTATAATGAAGTGTAAATCAACAAATGTTAAATTGGGGGTGCATAATATGAACAACAAAATTGATGTGAATTCTATCATGAAGGAACTTGAAGAAAAACTAAAAAAGGGACTTTCAGACAGGACTTTGAATGCCA
>Ga0209800_10000396_pt1 | contig 71773 bp, 62 predicted proteins | sample Higcelweek8metaG_FD_187174 | JGI IMG/M metagenome (GOLD analysis project Ga0209800, IMG submission 187174) | Freshwater pond sediment microbial communities from the University of Edinburgh, under environmental carbon perturbations - High... | ecosystem: Environmental > Aquatic > Freshwater >... | reverse complement strand
GAAGAATTTAATTATGGTCAAATGTTAAATCTCGCTAGAAACAAGAAGACTGTCTCTGTCGGAGAGTGCGGTTTAGATTATTTTAGAGATAATAATGAAAAATTTAAAATTAAACAAAAGGAAATTTTTCATTCACATGTGAAGCTTGCTCTTGAAGTAGGCAAACCTCTGATGGTACATGCTCGTCCAACGAAGGGTGCTATGGATGCATACAATGACGTGCTAGATATTCTGGAAATTTATAAAAAAGACAATTCAAATCTTCATGCCAATTTTCATTTCTTTGCTGGTGATGTAGGAATAGCTAAGAGAATTATAAATCTTGGTTTCTCTATGTCATTCGACGGTCCTATAACTTTTGCTCGTGAATATGATGAAGTTATAAGAATGATTCCGGTTGAATTAATTATGGCAGAGACGGATGCCCCATTTGCAGCTCCATTGCCTTATAGAGGGAAGAGGTGCGAGCCTCAAATGGTAGAAGAAGTCTATAAAAAGATAGCCGAAATAAAGGAGATAAATGTGGATATAATGACTAAACAGATGATTTTAAACGCTAAGCGAATTTTTGACATTTAGTCATATTTTTGCTATTGTGTCTATACATTTCGTTTATTCCGACCCTGAAGTCGGAATACACAGGTCCATAGCGGAATGTTATTAAAAGAAATTATTAACGCGTATTTTACGCAAAAGATAGCGTTGTGTTTATATTACACGACGTGATTCTGCTAAAACAAATGGCAAAAGAAAAAAAGGTAGTAGAGGAGAATGTCAAAGAAGATGCTCGTCTCTCTGTTTATGAAGTTGGTTATCACATGGTTCCAACTATAGCTGAGGAGAATCTAGGTGAAGAGGTAACTCTTTTTAAGGATTTCTTCACAGAAAATGGTGCGACATTCATCTCTGATGAATATCCAAAGATGATGGAACTAGCATACGAAATGTCTCGTTCTATCGCAAACAAGAAGCAAAAGTTTTCATATAGTTACTTTGGTTGGGTGAAATTTGAATGTTCTACAGAACAAGCAAAAGTTATCAAAGATGCATTAGATAAGAATGAAAAGCTCATCCGTTATCTTATGATAAAGACTGTTCGTGAGAACACAATGTCAGTTAAGAGAGCTTATGGTAAACCAGATGGCAGAAGTCGTCGTCAGGCTCCAAAGACAACAGAAGAAGGAGCTCCTATCAATGAAGAGACTATAGACAAGGAAATTGAAGCACTTGTAGTATAATAGAGGTATTAACAATTAAAACTATTTATTATATATGTATCTAAATAAAGCAATACTCATAGGTAACTTAACTCGTGATCCAGAATTAAAAGCTATCGCTTCTGGGAACAAGGTTTGTACTTTTGGCTTAGCAACAAATCGCACTTACAAAGATGCGAACGGCGTAAGACAAGAGAAGACAGAATTTCACAACATTGTCGTTTGGGGCAAGACTGCCGAGAACGTAGCAATGTATATGAAGAAGGGAAGTCAGATTTTAGTAGAAGGTAGAATGGAAACTCGAAGTTGGGATGATGCTACTACTAACACTAAAAAATACCGCACAGAAGTTATCGCTGATACAATCCAATTTGGATCAAAGAATACAGGAGGAAGTCCATCTTCCGCTCCTACCTCTGCTCCAAAGGCTAAAGAAGAAGAGCTTGATACTATAGAGTATCCAGACGAGCAAATAAACGCAGAAGATATTCCATTTTAACAATTAATTAATTAAAACAATGAAGCAAGATTATTTTTCATCAAATAACATAAAGCATGTTGATTACAAGGACGTAGAAGTCTTGAAGAGATTCATAACTCCTAGTGCTCGAATGCTTTCAAGAAAACGTACAGATACAACAGCCAAGAATCAACGCAAAGTAGCAGAAGCTATAAAGAGAGCTCGATTCATGGGATTGTTACCTTACATCGCTAAATAATAAACAAAGAAAAATCCACCAATTTTGGTGGATTTTTCTTTGTTTATTCATAGAAATTTAAGATTAATTTGACGTTTAAATAGCTATTAGTCAATTGCGTTAAAAATACAAAATATGTTATAATATATGTAGTGCATGTTGTAGTCGGTACACTGCATACAAATTACGAATAATTCTTATAAGACAATTATGGAAGACGATAAAGCATTTCTTGATTATGTTGTTAAAGCATTAGTTGATAACCCGGAAGATGTGAAAATTGACCGAACAGTAGACGAGATGGGCGTTCTTATTACAATGACAGTGAACAGTGCCGATATGGGTAAAATCATTGGCCGTCAAGGTAATACAGCAAAGGCAATCAGAACTCTATTACGAGTTATCGGTATGAAGAATAACGCTCGCGTAAACCTTAAGATTAACGAACCAGAAGGTGGTAGAATTGTAGAACCTCAACAAGCAGAACAGCCACAGAGAGCTCCTGCTATGTCTGCAAGTGAAGCTTCTAAGTCAGTTGATGACGCATTAGAAGATTTGAAGGGAATATAAAACAAACAGAAATCAAACAGAAAAGCCCGCGACTTTCGTCGCGGGCTTTTCTGTGGTATTGTATTAAGTAATATTACATCCAGAAAATATCTCTTTCTGTAATATTCAAAACCAACTTATGAAATTTCATATCATCACATTATTTCCAGAAATGTTTGACTCATACCTAAATGAGTCTATTCTAGGTAGGGCTATAAGAGAGAAGAAAGTTTCTGTTTCTTTTGTTAATCCTAGAAAATTTGTCAGTGGTAAATACAAGAAAGTTTGGCCTGATGGCAATGTCTCTAGGAAGATTGATGATAGACCTTACGGTGGGGGACCTGGGATGATTATAATGGCTGAACCTATAATTAAGGCAGTAGAGTCTATTCAAAAGAAGGTTTTAAAAATAAAAAATTCAAAGACCCTCGTCGTAAATTTTGTTCCAAGTGCTCCAAAATTTGATACTAAAATGGCAAAGACTTTTTCTAAAAATTGCACAGACATTATTATGATTTGTGGTAGGTACGAAGGTATAGACGCAAGGGTAGATAAAATTCTTAAAACAAAGAAGATCTCAATAGGGGATTATGTGCTGACAGGAGGAGAAATACCCGCCATGATTCTTATAGATTCTATTTCACGCCAAGTGGAGGGGGTGCTAGGCAACTTTGATTCCAGAGAAGAAGAGAGGGTCTCCTCAAGTGAATTTTACACCAAACCAGAAATTTTGATTCATAATAAAAAGAGATATAGAGTCCCTAAAGTATTGTTATCTGGGAACCATAAAGATATTGCAGAATGGAAGAAGAATAAGTCTTAATTTATTGTAAATACTATTTACATTTTATACTCATAAGTTGTATAATATAAGTATATTATTAATAATCTAAGTTTTTACTTATTCAAATTATGAAAAAATTATTGGCAGGGTTAATGGTTCTTAGTTTCTTGTTTATCGGGTCTCAAGTTCAGGCTTCAACTCTTAGTGATTTGAAAGCAGAGCTGTTGAGTCTTAAAGAAGAGATATTGAATTTAAGATCAAGTATGGTAGGAACCGCTACTACTGTATCAGGAACTTCTCTAGAAGTTACATATCCTAATGGTGGTCAAGCCTTTACGATGGGTAATAAGATATATTTTAGCTGGAGCGCCTCAAATCTTCAATCTAGTTCCATCAAGGCTTGTCTTGTAACAGGATCAGCAACTCCTGGTATGGATGCTACTTGTATTCCTGGTACTGAGATAGAAATAAAAAGATCATTTTCTAGTTATGAAACAGGATCTTCTTATGTAGATACAGCAACAGCCTCGTCTCCTATCGCAGAAGGAAATTATAAAATTAAATTAAGGGCTGTTGCTACTAGTTTAGGTTCTATAATAAATGAATATAGTGATTCATCTTTTAAGATAAGTAAGGCTATCATTGTTCCAACTGTTATAAATCTAACAAGCACTAATGTCACCAAAAATTCTGCAACACTAGGGGCAACAGTCGCTTCATTTGGTTTCCCTGACTATCAATACAGTCGTGGTGTTTGTTATAATGTGAATCCAACCTATCTCTCGTTCCCAACTAATAGTTATGGAACTACTTGTGTGGATACATTGTTAGCACCGAATTATAGCTCTCAAACTCTTAATGTTCCATTCACTGTTAATGTTTCAGGATTAAAAGAAAATACTACTTACTATTTTATCGCTTATGCTAGGAATAGCGCAACGGGTATAGGGTATGCTAAGGATAGTGGAACTGGAGTTTATGCTACTACCGTTAGAACATTTAAGACAGGCTCTACTACCGTTGTAAATAATCCTATTAATGGTAAATGGTCTGAATGGGCAAACTATTATGGTTGTAACAATCTTGGTCAACAGACACAATATAGAACTTGTGTAGGTGCTTCAAATGGTGGTGTATGTCTCCCTGATACAGATGGATCAACAGCGACATACAGAAGTATTAGTTGTGGTGGTATAAATTTAAAGGCAGTAATGGGATCAGTTCCATCAAATGTTCTTTTCAGTCAGAATGATACTTTTTCTGCAAAAATAAATAATACAGGAAGTATTAATTTAATTCTTCCTACTACAACATTGGGAACACCTGGACATTATAGTATAAATGGTTTTCCGAATAGATTTAGAATATCAAATGCTTTTGACGGAAAGGGTACGGTTGTAGAACCAGAATATAAAGTTTCAAATACAGTAGCAAATCATGTTAGTCAAAAGGTTTTTGTGGAAAGTTCTATTTCTGCTGGTAGTAGTGCGACAATAACAGGAGTATTTTCATTCGTTAAAAATGGACCTCACTCTATACAGGTCTGTGCAGATCAAAGTTCTGTCTATGGAGATAATTGGATAAAAGAAACAGACGATAATGATAATTGTTCACCATGGGTTAACTTTATTTATGGATCTTCATCATCTCAAACTCCAATCAATGGTGGATGGACTGCATGGTCACCTGTAAATAATACTTGCGGTATTACATATACACAAACAAGAGCATGTACAAACCCAACCCCAGCAAACGGAGGGGCTACTTGTCAGTATTTAGATGGAGGTAACTCTACAAGACCAGTTACAAATCCAGCTTGTTCATCTTCAGGACTTGTGGTTAAGCCAACAATAAATTATCCAGTAGTAGCATTTTCTACTTCAGAAACAGGAACAACTGCAAACTTAGGTGCAACTGTTACTTCTTTGGGGAATTCAACAGAAGTTGAGAAGGGTGTATGTTATAATTTGAAATCTGATCCAAAAAATCCAAATCTTGAAAATGGAACTTGCTTACCTTACGTAGGTAGTAATAAGGGGGTAGGACCATTTGTTGTTTTTGTAGAAAAATTAATTCCAAATAGTCAGTATAAGATGGTTGGTTATGCTAAAAATTCAGCAGGAGTCTCTTATACCTATGCTACTGGTCAGGGGACATCTCTTGGTTCATTGATATTTAGTACAATAATCAATCCTGTCAGTAATGTTGATAATTCAACAACAAATAAACCAGATTTAATAGGGATAATGACATTACCTGCAAATGGAAGTACTGTTAAGCCATTAGATGGTAGTAGAGTTTCTTTCTCTGCAGTTATTAAGAATCAAGGTTTAGCAGCTGCAGATTCTACATTGTCTCGTGATGCATTTTATAATAATTTTGAAATTAAGGACTCAAAGGGTAGTATAATACTCACTATTTCATCTTATGGCCCAGGTGGTTATCTTCCTGCAGGAAGAGATACAGCTGCAAATGTTACACCAACTTATAAATTTGCTGATGGTAATTACTCTGTTCAAGTTTGTGCAGACCAAGAAGTAAATAAGCATTCTAATAGAGGGTATGTAGATGAAGGTGTTAATGAGGGTAATAATTGTTCTGGTTTTAGTAATTTTACTGTATCCTCAGGAACTACAAATAGTAATTTACCTAACCTAATTCCGTCTTTCTCTACTTTTAAAAATTCACACAAAGCAGGTCAGCAAGGTTACTTTAGTGTAATAATAAAAAATATTGGAACAGGTAAATCAATTAATTCTTTTACAAATCAATTAAAAATTACAGATCCTTCAGGTTTATTAATTGCAACCATTCCTTCAGTAGAGAATCATCCTATTGCTGGGCCTACTGGTTCAATTCTAACTTCATTTGTATATCCTTTCCCATCAACTCTTTCTTCTGGAAAATATAAAGGAGAGGTTTGTGTTGATTCTGGAAATACTGTTATTGAATCCGTGGAAGGGGAAAAGGATAATTGTATAAATGGATCATTTGATATAATATCAAACACATCTTCTGGTGTAACATCAGATGCAACTCCTCGTATTATGTATTGGACAGGAAAGATCAATCAATATGTAGATAATAACGGTGCCTGGGTTTCTGATCCAAATGGGGTAGGGACAACTGTTTCTTATGGCGAATTAGATAAATTAACTTATTGTAAGATGATTTATCCGAATACTCTAAAAATTGAACCTTACAAGCAAGAAACTGTAAATACATGGCAGGATGTAAGTAGAAAGCAGTACTTTACCAACACATTAATGTCTTATAAATGTGTACAATCTAGTACCCCCGTAGTTTCAACTCTCCCAGACCTAGTTATTTCTGGCAAATTATATAAAGCTATTGAAGGTATGCCATTGGCGGGTCATAGTTTGAACATATTCGCAACTGTTTTGAATAAAGGTGGAAATGTTACAACTTCATTTAAGAACCATTTTGAATTTAAGAATTCATGGTTAGGTTCTGTGTCTAGTTCTGCCTCCCAATCAATTCAAAGCCTTGCCTCCAATCAGGCTCAAAAAATTTATGTATCAAAGTATTATGGTTCAAAAGGATGGTACTATGTAAGAGCTTGTGCTGATCAAGAATCACGCAGTAATGATGATGGAACAATTAAGGAATCAAGTGAGAGTAATTGTTCAAATTGGTATCGTATTAAGGTAGCATCTAATTCTACTGATGTTGATAGTAGTATCGATCCAAATGGAGCAGAGGATCTTGGTAATCAAGCAGAATCAGGGGCATCAGTATCATCAGGACTATTCTTTGGTTCTTCTCCTTTCTGTACACCATTTGCATTTACTAGAAACATGAGCATGTTTCCAGGTTCAAATGATTTATTTGATAAAAATCAACAGGTTCATAAATTACAGCTATTGTTAATGAAATTAAAAGAATTAAATCCAAATGATCCATTCTTGAAATATATAGCAGTAACAAGAGCAGATGGACAATTTGGATCTAATACAAAGAGAGCTGTTGATTACTTCCAATCTTATTCTAAGTTAGGTAATCAGACTGGTAATACAGGACCTCTAACAAGAGCAGCTTTGAATCTTGAATGGGCTAAGCTATACAGTCAGTGTAAATAAGTTATTTTAACCTTAAAAATAAAGACTATTTAACAAACAATACCTATTTAATCAATAGGTATTGTTTGTTTTAGTCCTATTAATATTGTATTATATAAGTATATTATTAATAATCTAAGTTTTTACTTATTCAAATTATGAAAAAATTATTGGCAGGGTTAATGGTTCTTAGTTTCTTGTTTATCGGGTCTCAAGTTCACGCTTCAACTCTTAGCGATTTGAAAGCAGAGATATTAAGCCTAAAAGAAGAGATATTGAATTTAAGATCAAGTATGATGGGGGCAGCTATTGGTGCTGTTACTAAAACAACTGACTTAACACCAAGAATTTCTTATTGGCCAGGGAAGGTGAACCAGCATATAGATGCTACTCTCGGTGCCTGGTCTACTGACTCAGATGGTTCATCTGGTGCCAGTATCAACAAATTAACTTATTGTAAAAAGTGGTATCCCAATACTATATCTGTAGATCTGTATAAAACAGAAACTATAACTACATGGAAGAACGCAGGCAATACTGGTGGTTATACTGCGTCTTTCCCTTCATATAAATGTATTCAAGGTTCTTCTTCTGGATCTTCAACCTCAGCAGTTCAAACAGAATCTCTTAAATCCGCAACTACAGCCAATGATTCAAAACCGAATCTTACTATAAGCCTTAGCAATATACCTAGTTCACTAAAGACAGATACATCTTTTAAAGTAACTACTATTATTAAAAATGATAGTAGTGTAGCTGCTATCAGTAACCCATCTGGCTCTTATACTAAAGTATCTTTTATGCCTGATTCTCTTGCTCAATCATTTAAACCGACAATACCCTCAGGTTCTAATTCTATCGCAGCAAATGGAGTTGTTACTGATTCTGAGCATGTTCTTAGGTCAGCCGATTTAAAATCAACAGCTTATTATTATATTGAAGCATGTGCAGATGAGAATAATCTCATAGATGAATCAGATGAAACTGATAATTGTACAAAATCTGGTCAAATAAAAGTTAATTCAGGTTCTAATCCTGTTAATGGTAAGTGGTCTGAATGGACTAATTATTATGGATGTAATAATCTTGGTAAGCAATCACAAGTAAGATATTGCGTTGGAGCTTTGAATGGTGGAGTGTGTATTCCTGATACATTTGGGTCAGCAACATACAGAACTATTAACTGCTCAGCCAATACCTCAAAGCCAGATCTAGTAGCAAGTATTTCTTATGTTCCAAATATTTATGTTGGAAATTCATTTACTATAAATGGTGTTCTTAAAAATACAGGTAATGCTATCGCTAAATCATCAAGTATAACCTCTCCATTCATAGGTGCTACTTTGGAGATTTCAAGAACCCCTGATTTTACTGATAATGTATCTTATCTAGATCTTCCAAATTCACTTTCCACAAAACTTCTTCAAGATTATCCTGCTCATTATAATCCAATATCCCCAAATGGAATTATTAATCTTTCTTTCAAGGTTGGTTCTTATAATTCAATGACACCTGGTACTTTGTATTTTAGAATTTGTGCTGATAGAAATAATTTTGTAGAAGAATCAAGTGAGAGTAATTGCAGTCCTGTCTCTTCTGCTGTCATTAAGCAAGGTCAGACAGTGGATTCTCTTCCTGACCTAGTTGTAACCAGTGTCTCGGTCCCATCAAAAGTAAGAGTAAACACTACTACTTATTTCACGGCTTTAATTAAGAACATTGGTACTGCTCCTGTCATGTCAAAATTCAATAATCGTTTTACAATTATTGATTATTCTAATCAAGCACAAAATGTTTATTTAGATATTCCAACAGATAATGATATTAAATCTGGGGCAAGCACTTATGTTTATGCTAAGCATAAATTTACAAAGACAGGAACATTCGGTATCATGGTTTGCGCAGATAATGCCTCTGGAACTACACAAATGTTTGATAAGAATGGATATAGCGATGAAATACGTGAATTAAATGGAGGTGAGAACTGCTCCGCTCCAAAAGATTTCAAAGTTAATCTATAAATAAAATAACAAAACCCTCAGATAAATCTGAGGGTTTTGTTATTTTAAATTAAGAGATTTTAGTAGGGTTTCTAGTTCGTCTCCTTTTATCTCCCTATATTCTCCAGGACCTATTTTACCTAGTTCTATATTCATTATTCGTATTCTCCTTAAGTCAGTCACTCTATGATGCAGGGCTTCACACATGCGTCTGATTTGGCGTTTCTTACCTTCTGTGAGGATTATATGGAATGTATTAGGTGATTTGGATGTACGCCATACCTCGCATTTCTTGCTAACAAATTTATCAAAATGAACACCATTACTCATTAATTGTATGAATTTGTCTGAAAAATTTGGGTCTACTTTTACTATATATTCTTTATCGTGTACATATTTAGGGGAGAGTAATCTATCTGTAACCCTACCGTCATTTGTCATTATTATGAGCCCATGTGAATCCTTGTCTAGTCTTCCAATAGGGAATACAGTGACTGGGAATTTGGTCGCGCTAAGTATATCTCTTGCACCAGAGTCTTTGTTGGTTGAAACTCCAATAGACTTATTATAAGCATAGTATGTGTACTCTTTCTTTGGAGCCTTGTGGCTTACACTTACTTTATCATTCTCATAAACTTGATCACCGAGAACAGCCTTCTTCCCATTGATGGATACGAATCCTTTTTTAATAAGTTCATCCGCTCCTTTTCTGGTAGAGAAGTTTTTCAATGCTAAATATTTATTAATTCTGATGGGGTATTTACTTTCCATGGTTGTGTTTTAGCCTAGGGATATAGAATAATCCTGTCGCTATTATAATACTTAATACAATAAAAAGATATTGAAATGGTAAGAAGAAGAATACAATAGTAGCAAGGATTGGAGCTATGATGTACGCTACTGGATTCATATCTCTATATACTCCTAGTAAGTAAGCATCTTCCTCTTTTATATGAGTAAAGAAATAAGTTTCTCCTGTTGTTTCTATTATACTTGCACCTACTCGAGTCATAAATAGAATTAAAGCCCACAATGCGATACTTTTTGTTGAAATGAAAGATATTAAAAGAGTAGAAATTGTAATTATACCGAATCCTACATATAATATTTTCCTTTTATTTACATGGTATTTATCGATGAGTATTCCTACTGGTAATCCAAGTATTACGAATGGAGTTAGCATTATCGTGAACATTACACCTATCTGATCCCAATTAAAACCTAAGTGGTTGTATAGATAGATAGGAGTGTAGACTACCATCCATGCATAAAAGAATTGAAGAATAAAATTAATAGTTACAATTGCCATCATGTGGCGATTATTTTTTAAGTAATTATAAGTTTCTAGGAAGGGAGTTTTTTTATAAGTTGCATCTTCAAATTTTTTAACAGAAAGGAGTAGTCCGAGCGTCATCATTACTGCCATAATAAAAGCAAGTATATAAATAGTTTTATATCCACCCTTTTGTGTTATTAGGAAAGCAGAAATAAGAGGGGATATCATCCAAGCTATATTTACAATGGTTAGATATAGTCCACGAGTTTTCCCAACTGTTTCCGGGTCACCGAAGTGTTCCATAAATATATCTATACAGAATAATACAAGAGTATTCGTCGTTGTGAATAATACGAAAGAACCACCTATTATGTATGGGTTACTTGATGTTATGAGTCCAACCAATGAAAGCATATTGAATAAAAGAAATACAAGAGTTAACTTTTTGTTCCCCAGATTTTTTAATATGCTAGAACTTTTAATTAGGAGAATAAGTGTAAGTATCGAAGCTATTGCATATAAGATACCTACAAAATCCTCGTTTATTATTTTAGTTAAAAAAGTTGAGTTAACATAAGCTGAAAGCGAGATGTGTAAGGTAAAGATGAATGACAAAACATACATTCTTTTCATTTTAGATATTTTATTCATATTAATTTAAATTTTGCTAAATGGTATCACTCAATCGTTGTTTTAGAGATGGTGATTAAATACTTAGTAATACAGGTATTACTAATGGTCTTTTTGCTGTTTTCTGGAATAGAAATTTTGAAATATTATCCCCTAAATCAGTTTTAATAGTATCAAAGTCCATAGGTTTAAATCCCTTAGTGTCATCCTCGATAGTTTTCTTTATTATCAATCTTACTTGATGGAGTAATTCCTGATTCTCTTTGAGGTATATAAAACCACGAGAAATTATATCTGGAGATTTTCTTAATTTACCAGTAGCTGAATCTATAGTTGCAATAAGAACAAACATTCCATCTTGAGCAAGCATAACTCTATCTCTTATAACTACATCTTGTTCATCTCCTACAGAGAATCCATCTACCATCATAGGTCCAGAAGGAGCCTTTTCCTTACGGAGAATCATTTTAGAACCTTCGTCTACTATTTCTATTATTGAACCATTGTCAGGAACGATTATATTATCACCAGACATACCGATAGACATAGCAACTTCTTTGTGTTTTACAAGCATTGAATGCCATCCGTGTATAGGTATGAAGAATTTAGGATGAGTCTTTCTGTGTAGCCATTTTATATCCTCTTGGTTTCCGTGACCAGTAGCATGGATATATTCTTCACTTGTCCTGTAACTGACTATTCTTACTCCGTGACGAGAAAGGTTGTCTTTGAGATGCTGAACAGCTATCTCATTACCAGGAACGATAGAAGAGGAAAGTATAATAGTGTCTCCCGGTTGGATTGAGAATTTCTTATGAGTTTTATTTGCAGCTCTACCTAGTGCTGCAAATTCTTCACCCTGAGCTCCTGTCATCATGATGAGTATTTTATTTGGAGGATAACCACTGATATCATCAATAGGTATTATCGTACCTTTCTTGGGTTTGAATATATCAGCTTGCTCGCAAACTTCCATGTTGGTCTTTAGAGATCTTCCATCTAGAATTACTTTTCTTCCTAATGATTCAGCAATTTCTACTATCTTCATAAGGCGAGTAATAGAAGAAGCAAAAGCGGAAATGATTATTCGGCCTGAAACTTGCTTTATAACTTTTTCAAGTCCTTCATGGACTTTTACCTCAGCAAGTGAAAATCCCTCATTCTCTATGTTTGTTGAGTCTGTAAGAAGTAAAAGAACTTTTTCTTTATCGAATATAGCATATTCTTTTTCTTCTTCTGGTGTGACTTTCCCGTCTATCTGATCTAGTTTGTAGTCTCCAGGTGTCACTATTGATCCATAAGGGGTCTCTATTATTATACCCATAGAATCAGGGAATGTATGAGTAACTCCAAAGAATCTGATACGCATTTCACCTGCATATATAACAGAATCTTTCTCAACTACATGAGCGTTTAAAGCTGGTAGGTGAGAGAATTCCTCTTGTCTTTTCTTCATGAGAAGTATAGAAAGGTTTCTAGAATATAATGGTGGGTTACCAATACGGCTCATAACTAAAGGTATGCCACCTATGTGGTCTAGGTGACCGTGAGTAACTAGCATTGCCCTAACTCGGTCTTTATTATCTTCGAGGTATGTAGTGTTTGGTATTATGTAGTCGATACCAGGAGTATCTTCTGTTTTGAATTGCATACCAGCATCGATAACTACTATATCATTTCCTATTTCGATAGCAGTCATATTCTTTCCTATTTCTTCAACTCCACCTAGGGGAATTATTCGGATAACACCAGGGAGGGGGTGGGGGATATTGCTCTGCTTTTTTCTTGGAGTTGTTATGGTGTTTTTAAGAGCTGGAGTTCCTGCTTTTGGACGACGGTTGCCTTTATTACTCCCATACTGATAACTTCCTTTGTTTAGTTTCTTTCTGTTTAAATCTATTTTGTTTGAATGAAGAGGATTACTATTCGCAGGATGCTTAATAGTTGCATGAATTGTATTTGTATTATTTGATTGTGTGTGTGGAGTTCCTTGTCTTTGGAATGTTCGAACACTTCCATTTTTAGAATTTTGGAAGTTGCGATTGTATTTTGGTCTTGGACTCTGTGTGTTTTCTGTTTTTGGGTTCATATATTTTATCGCTTTTGGCGAGTTGTTATTTAGTAAAGATTTTCCAAACGAGGTCTTCCTTTGCATACCAATCATAGATGGATACAAAACGATCAGATGGAGTACTTAGTGTGTTGATTAGGTTATTGTTAATGTTTAAAGAGCTAGCATATAAGTATTTAGGAGAATAAATAAGCAATGCTTGTGGATCTTTATTGAATTCGTTTATAAAAGATTTATATTTGGGGATACGATCTTCGTATTTTAATGTTTTCTGTATGGATTCTAATATACTATCTACACTTTTATTATTGTATATTGCTATATTTAATCCAGGGTCAGTTATTTGTGAAGAGTGCCAGAATGAGTATAAGTCAGATTCATGGTTTATAATTTGACCAAAGAAAAGAGCTTCATAATCTCGTGATCTAATCTCTTGGCTTAATTGACCAGTTTCGTATATTTTATCTATATTTACTTCAGCTCCTACTTTTTCTAATTGATTTTTTATTAAGGATACAGCCTGTCGTAATTCAGGTCTGTCTCCTGTAGTTATAGAGAAGGAAAGTCTAGTCACTGCACCGTTATTAACCTTTACCGTTTGAGTGATTGTTTTCTTTCCAACCTTTTTAGTGATAGTTTTTGTTGTTGTTCCTCCTTTCATCATAATACCATCTTCTCCTTTTTTCCATCCAGCTTTTTCTAAAATAGAAATAGCTTCTTCTATTGAGGAATTACTATCATAATCATCCTTGACCATTGCTTCAGGTATAGGGTTGTGGATTACTGTTCCATAACCACTTAATACTTGGTTTATTATATCTTCTCTGTTGATAGCTTTATCAAAGGCTTTTACTACAGAGGTATCAGCAAATATTTTATTCCTATTTTCATTAAAAAATAAACCAAATGTTCTAGAGAGAGTGGAAGTATTGATATCATAGTTTGATTTTTCTAATGATGCTGCATTCTCTGGATTTAGACCACCAGCTTGGTCTATAGAATGATCAAGCAAGGCTTTCATTAATTCTTTTTCACTAGCAAATGAAACAATATTTATATATTTGATATGAGGAACTCCCAATGCAAAGTTTTTAAAGTATTTAAGCTCATATCTTTCGGGGATACTATCTTTATTTTTGGAAACAGATTCTATTTTGTAAGGACCAGATCCGACAGCTTTTACGTTAAGAGGGGATACTCCAAATTCTTGGATTTTTACATTTTTCCATAAGCTAGAAGGTAGAATACCTATAGTTGTATTATCCATGAATGAGATATATGGTTGTTTTAATTTAAATACAACAGTTAAATCATCTTTTTTGGATACTTCGACTCCATCCCAACTTATTTTCCTAGGACTTTTAATGATAGGGTCTTTAATCTTTTCAATAGTAAAGATTACATCATCAGCTGTTAGTTTGGCGCCATTATGAAATTTCAAATCATCTTTAAGTATAAAGGTATAAGTCATTCCATCTGCAGATATAGTATAAGATTCTGCTAGGTCTGGAATGAATTTATTGTTTTCTGTTTCTCTCATTAGACCTGAATAAACAATAGCTGTCATATCCTTATCAGCATCAGAAACCGCTAATACTGGATTTACTAAGATTGGCATGCCGATAATTCCTTCCGTTATTGTACCTCCACTTGCTGGAACTCTATCCATAAAGTTATTATTTATTTTAGCAACTAAAATAATTATTGAAACAAGTGCTATAAAAACAGCCCCAAAGAATATTGTAGATTCTTTTCTAGAAAAGGATGCTATTGCACCAGAAACTTCCTTTTTATTTGGAATACGAAATTCTTTTATGAAAGTTATAAATTTATGCATAGATGCATTAGGGAATATGATGATATCTAAAATAACTTACTTTAATCTGTAAATTATTTAACGAATATAGCAACAATAGCTGATACAGCAAATAGAATACCAACTACAATAGTAGTGGTGAAAATAAACTTCTCAAATCCACGTCGTGTATGGTAAAGTCCTCCGCCGTCTCCTCCTCCTAGGGCTCCGCCTACTCCTGCATCTGAGTGCTGGAATAAAATCGCAACAATCAAGATGATTGAAAGTATTATTTGTATATAAGGTAATATAGTAGCGATAATCGTCATATGTTTATATAGTAGCATATTTGGGTTCTATTTGCAAACCCAAATATACCTAATATTGTATGACCATTTTATTCATTTGGTTCTATATGGGTTAGTATATTTGAGATTTCTGGTATTTTTAGCTTTAATTCACGAGAGACTTTATGAGATATTTCGTGACCCTCTCTGACTGAAATAAGAGCTGATACTGTGATATGTAGGTCAACATGGTATTTCATGCCAGTTTTCCTGATGAAGCATTTCTCTGTATTTATAACCCCATCGACACTATCAGCCACATTTCTTATTTGGTCAATCAACCCATCATGAGTGTGCTCGTCCATTATCTCACCTAATGCCGGTCGAAAAATAAGGTAACTATTGTAAAGGATGAATCCTGCAGCAAGTAACGCAGCCCAGTCATCGGCTTGCGGGTAATTGAATATTAAAGCCAAAATTATACCTATAAACGCAGCAAGGGAAGTGATGGCATCACTTCTATGATGCCAGGCATCTGCTTTGAGTGATGAGCTTTTTGTTTCTTTGCTTTTTCTTAAAACAATACGGTAGGATATTTCTTTCCATGCGATAATACCTCCTAGTATTATAAGAGTATAAATCTTTGGTAATTCATGAGATGCCCCTATATTTATAATACTTTGTCTAGCTATTATTATTGCTGAGATGACAAGAAAGCCCACTACTAGAAATGTGACTAGTGGTTCTATTCTACCATGCCCATAAGGGTGGTTCTTATCGGCGGGCTTGCTAGAGTATTTAATTCCTATAAGAACTAATATAGAAGAAAAAATGTCGGAAGTGGATTCTATGGCGTCAGCTATAAGGGCATAAGAATTACCGAAGAATCCCGCAATCCATTTAACAAGAGCAAGAGATACATTGCTTAGAATACTAAAATATACAGTTTTGACCGCGGTTTTTTCGTGGGACATGATGATAGTTTATCACGCAAATTAAATTCATCAAAGATTTTTAAGGTTGGCAATTTTGTTTATTTTTGCTACTATAATTCTATGCCCAGGTGGCGGAATTGGTATACGCGCTAGTCTTAGGAACTAGTGGAGCAATCCTTGGAGGTTCAAGTCCTCTCCTGGGCACAGATATAAAAACCTCATGTTAAACATGAGGTTTTTTATATCTGTGCCCAGAGCAGAATCTGTAAGGTTCGAGTTCTCTCATGGTTCTCTTGACAAATATAAATATTATAGTAGACTAAGATAAATTTCTGAACGTTTAACTAAAAAAATAAGACTATGAAAAAAATCTTTAAATTTATTGATTCAAAGTGGATGGAATATCGCAATTTTGTCTACTTGAAATGGTTTAGGGTATTATTCCTAATACTCGCTATTGCACTTTTAATTTTTGAATGTTGGGATATATTTTCTTGGGATCCTTCTGGTTGGCAAAAGCAGTTTGCCGTTATGAATTTTTCCTGGTGTGTATATCTTATAACTCATGGAATTTTTTCTTTGATAGATAAGAATTTTATGAATGTTTATACATTCGCAGCAATGTTTGTTATTTTTGTTATAGATTTTTTAATTACCATTGTTGCTTGTTTTGTTCTCGGTTCTATTTTGTGGCCATTGATTATTTTTAATGTAATTTTATTCATTGCACAAGTGGTAATTTACGATGAATCCACAGATAAAGATTGTATAACAAAAGGGTCATAGACCCTTTTTTTTATTTTCAAATAAATAATTTTATCTAAATTTTTGAGGCCTGGAGCGGAATTGAACCGCTGTATAGAGATTTTGCAGATCTCTGCCTTACCACTTGGCTACCAGGCCGTATTATTATATTTTTATTTAAACTATTTTATATATTAACCATTGCTTAACAATTCGTCAATTTTCTGGCGATTCTTCTCACCCTCATCTATCTGAACATCAAGGAAGGGGATAGGGTTGATACGAAGTCCTTTGGTTACGTGCTTTCTCAATTCTCCTAAATTTCTTTTAATGAAGCCATAAGCAGCTTGCTCTTTATCTCTAGGTAAGACGCTTATCATTATAGTAGCTTTTTTGTTGTCATTAGATAGTAGTACTCTCGTAACTGTAATCATCGAAGTTACGCCAGCCTCTCTCTCTATGAAAAGGGCAGCTAATTCTTTGATGGCATTTTTAATTTTCTCATTTCTAAATTCTGACATATTTTTTATTGTAGTGTTTTTATAAATGCTTCTAGGAGGTCACCTGAAGCTATATCTATCTTAGATTCAACTAGTATTCCGCAGTCGTTACCTTCGAGGACTTCTTTAGCTTTTATTTTATTCATTTGAAGTTCTACTATCTTTCCCGTACCAATTTCAAAATCACGACGCATTATACGAACATTACCACCTAGTGTGATTCTACCTGTGGTAACCTTTCCTCCTACTACTTGCTTGCCTTTGGTTTCGCCGAAAGTCCTTATAACCTTGAGTGTACCTGTTACTTCTACGACTTCTTGACGAGGTCTCTTCTCTTCCTTGAATTCTTTTAGCCAATCGATAAGCTTGTAGATGATGTCGAAAATCTGAATATTTACTTTTAATGACTCATTCAAATCTCGAGCACTGTTATCTGTCTTTGTGTTGAATCCAACGATGATACTGTCATTATTTACACTACCCATTCGCAAATCTGATTCGTTGATAGCACCAACTCCACTACTGATAATCTTGAAAGAGATTTCTTCTGTATTTAATTTACCCAATTCTTTCTCTATGGCCTCGATAGTTCCCATTACATCAGTTTTAATAATTATAGGGATTACTTTGCCGGGGGCTTTTGCTTCTTGTCCGTAATTTATTTTCTCATTTTTTTCTTTCTTTGCCTCATCTATATAATTCTCGGCTTCTTTCTTGGTATTGAATGATTCAAAGGTGCTACCAACTTCTGGCATTTTGTCAAAACCGATTAGACGGATAGGGGAGGAGAATTGAGCTTCTTTGATGGGCTTACCGAGAAAGTTCTCCATCATGCGAGTATTTACTATAGCTTCCCCAGAGACGACAAACATTCCAGATTTTAAAATTCCATCTTTGATAATACAACTAGCAGAGATACCTCTCTTAGCATCTCTCTTTGCTTCTATTATAATTCCAGATGCATCATTCTTGATATTACCTTTGAAATTTTCCATATCAGAAACGAGCAGAATCATGTCGAGTAGGTCACTAACACCAGTTCCAACTTTTGCAGATATTGCGACAAAGGGGATATCGCCACCCATACCTTCTAGATAAATACCTTTCTCCACAAGGTCCATTTTGGTTTTCTCTATGTTGGCATTTGGTCTATCTATCTTATTGATTGCTACTATATAAGGAGTTTTACTTTCTATTATTGTATTGTAAGCCTCAAGAGTTTGAGCCTTTACAGAGTCTTCTGCAGACACGACAAGTATTGCAATATCAGCAGCTGAGGCCCCTCGTTCTCGCATCTTTGTGAAAGCTTCATGTCCGGGAGTATCTAGGAATGTAATCATCTTACTTTCTCCTTTCTCATTCTTATGAGCTACTTCATAAGCACTGATGGACTGAGTAATACCCCCAGCTTCACCAGATACAATATTGGTCTTACGAATATAATCGAGGAGAGTAGACTTCCCGTGGTCAACATGCCCCATGACTACTACTACAGGTGGACGCTCTTTTATATTCTCTTGTTTTATTTCTGTGCTCATTATTTAATTCTTTTATTTAAGTGACTTTTCCAAAACTTGTTTTTCTTCAACAGAAAGTTCAAAGTCAGATTTACCTTTTGTTATTGGCTTTGCAAAGATGCTCATACGGTCACGAGCATACAGACTTGAGATAACTACTCCATTGCCTTCGTCATTAAGGAAAGATAAGGCGAAGCTTTGATTACTACCAGCATCTTCGAATGGATTAAACCTGACTGTCTCTACGTTACGGATGGATTTGTTTAATCGACTGTCTACTACACCCAAGTGGTTGTTTATCTTTATCTGCATATCTTTCAATTCTGCCATTTGTTGGTCTAATTTGACCATGACATCTTCTAGGTTCTTTGCTTTTGTTCCAGCAAAGAATTTCTTGAATCTACTCTCTGTGTATAAAATCCAAAGTATTAGAATAATAACGACGAAAGCAAGTATATAAATTAAAATAGTAGTATTCATAATCTTCTAAGAGTATATACTAATTAAGCATTTTTTACAATGCTGTGGTATATTATATGTATATTATGAAAATTTTATTTAATAAAGAAATATATCTAGATAATGCTTCTGCTACCCCTATAAATAAGGAGGTTTTGAAGGTGATGAACAGGGTGGAGAAAAGTCTGTTTGCTAATCCTAGTTCTATTCATGATAAAGGAGTGGAAGTCAGGAATATAATTGAAGAATCTAGAGGAAAGATAGCCAAACTCATAAATGCTCATAGTGATGAGATTATTTTCACTGGGAGTGGAACGGAGAGTGACGCTCTGGCTATCATAGGGGTTGTGAATGAGTTTAAGAAAAATAATAAAAATACAGAAAATAAATTATTACCTCATATTGTGATTACAAGCATAGAGCATCATGCGGTATTAGAGAATTGTAAGTTATTAGAAGAAAGAGGAGAGGCAGAAGTGACTTATGTGGAAGCGGAAGAGAATGGAATTGTAAATCCAAAAGATATAAAGAAAGCATTGAAAGAGAATACAATACTCGTCTCTGTAATGTACGCGAATAATGAAATAGGAACAATACAGCCAGTACAAGAAATCGCAAAAGAAATAAGACATTACAGGAAAGAAAAAAATAAATCCTGCAAAGAATGTTCCTTTGGATTGCCTTGGGAGACTGACGAGGCGAGCACGAGGAATTTTTCACCAGAAAAATATCCGTGGAATCCAAGGGAATATTCTTGTAAGGATTATTTTTTACAATTTCCAATATTCCATACAGATGCTTGTCAGGCGATGAATTATCTGGAGACGGAAAATATTGAGAAGCTTGGAGTGGATCTGTTGTCTTTCAATGGCTCGAAAATTTATGGACCGAAAGGGATTGGAATTTTGTATAAGAAAAGAAGTGTTAAGTTAGAGCCTGTGTATGGTGGAGGCGGACAAGAGTTTGGTTTAAGGTCTGGAACAGAGAATATAGTTTCTATTGCAGGAGTTGCTAAAGCTTTTGAAATAACAGAAAAGATGAAGAATAAGGAGAGCGAGAGGCTTACTAAAATTCGTGATTACGGTATAGATAAATTACTTTCTTTGAAAAACAAAACCGGTTATGAAATAATTTTAAATGGAGATAGGAAAATAAGAATTCCTAATAATATAAATATTTCTATCCCAGAAATTTCCAGTGAACTATTAGTTATAGAATTATCTGCAAAAGGAATATATGTATCTGAAAAAAGTGCATGCCAAAGTAAAGATGGGGAAGGTCGTACTCTCCGTATTTCCCTAGGACGTTTTACTATAAAATCGGATATGGATTATATGGTTTCTTCGCTTGAGAAAATTTTAAGGAAATATAAGGGTTGGAAATAAAATAGGTAATTGTGCTATAATAGTATTATGGATATTAAAGATTTAAATAAACATCAGCTGATTTTACTCACACTACTCATTACTTTTGTGGTTTCTATTGCTACGGGTATTGTGACTGTTTCTCTTATGAATCAAGCTCCCAAATCAGTTCCTCAAACTATAAATAATGTTATTCAAAGAACAATAGAGAGGGTTACTACTGTGGAAGAAGGGGTAGGTATTCAAGACAAAAATGTATCAAATACTGATAATAAAGATACTATTTCTCTATTAGAAGAAAATATTCTTATTAAAATTTACAAAGGAGAAGAAGTTAAAGAAAGTAATTTACTCGGGGAAGGAGTTCTATTATCAGATTCAGGAATAATAATGATAGATTCTGGTATTTTAAATGGAGATGAAGCATATATAGCAGTTCTCGATACTACGAATTTCAATGCAACGGTTATTAAGAAATTTAATAATGGATTCTCTATCCTTAAAATCTCAGAGAGAACAGAAAAGCCCGATGCAGGTATTCCTCCAAGTTCAGAAAATATCAAAGAAGAAGCTCCAAATAGTAATACACAGCAATAATTTCAAATATAATAATTATATTTGAAATATAAATTGTTTTAATTTTATAACTTTAATATAGTCACTTATTTATGCCCCCATTTAATCATTTTACAACTAAAGCGAAGGAAGTTATCAGGAAAGCTCACGAATTAGCTATTGAGCGTGGTCAGAATCATGTAAATTCACTTCATTTACTCACAGCTCTTCTTATTCAAGAGGACTCATTGATCGTATCTATTCTGGATAAAATGGAAGTTGATACGACTTTACTCATTGATAATCTAAGTGAAATGATAGAGAACCCAGAGAGCAGGAATACAGTTTCTCCTTCATATCAGATTTATCTTACTCCAGATCTTGCTCAAGCTATAGAGAATTCTAGTAAAGTAGCAACTGTTATGAAAGACGAATTTGTTTCTACTGAGCATCTATTCCTTTCTGTTTTTGAGACGCCAGGAGAAGCTCGTGAACTATTAATGAAATTTAAAATAGAGAAAGCAAAAGTTCTAACAGTTTTAGAATTATTTAAGAATAATAAAAACGGTGAAGAGGTGAACACTCCAAAGAAGCCCAAGCTCCTCGTTAAATTTACTCGTAATCTGACTGACTTAGCCAGAGCTGATAAACTCGATCCTGTTATCGGTAGAGACAGTGAGATAATGCGAATGATGCAGATACTTTCAAGAAGGACGAAGAATAATCCTATACTTATCGGAGATGCAGGAACGGGGAAGACTGCTGTTGCGGAAGCATTGGCAATAAGAATAGCGAAGAATGATGTACCTGAAAGTCTTCGTGATAAAGAGATAGTCTCTCTTGATCTAGGTTTGCTTTTGTCTGGTACAAAATACAGAGGAGAGTTTGAGGAACGTCTAAGAGGAATAATGAAAGAAATAGAGAAATCTGATGGCAAGATTATTCTTTTCATAGATGAAATCCATACCATAGTTGGAGCTGGTAGTGCTGAAGGTTCTCTAGATGCTTCGAATATGCTCAAGCCCGCACTCGCAAGAGGGGAACTTCGTGCTATCGGGGCGACAACATTGAAAGAGTATCAGAAGCACATAGAGAAAGATCCCGCCTTGGCTCGTCGTTTTCAGCCTGTCTATATAGATGAACCAAGCATAGATGATGCTATCGCAATACTTCGTGGTCTCAAGGAAAAGTATGAGTTATTCCACGGAGTTAGAATAACTGATGATGCTATTATCGGGGCTGTGAACCTTAGTTCTCGTTATATTACGAATCGCTATCTCCCAGATAAAGCCGTTGACCTTATCGATGAAGCAGCTTCCTCTCTTCGTCTTGCTCTAGAGAATAAGCCTCAGGATCTAGAAGATGCTCATAGGAAAATAATGCGTTTTGAGATAGAGAAGGAAGCTCTTTCAAAAGAAGTCTCTATAAGTACTAAAAATTCTTTTTCTAAAGATTCTAAAAATAGAGTAAAAGATATTGAGAAAGAAATAGCAAACCTCAAAGAGAAAACTTCCGAACTAGAACTTAAATGGAAGAATGAAAAGGAGACCGTTGCAGAGATTCGTAAAATTAAAAAGGAATTAGAAACTCTTCGTATAGAAGGTGAGGCTTCTGAAATGCGTGCTGATCTGGCTCGTGCTGCAGAGATTCGTTATGGAGAAATTCCAGATTTACAAAAGAAGTTAGAAGTTAAAGTTTCTCGTTTGAAAAAATTACAGAAATCTAGGAGGATATTAAAGGAAGATATAACCGCCGAAGATATAGCAATGGTTGTCTCTAGATGGACTGGAATTCCTTTGAATAAGATGATGGAAGAAGAGAGAAAAAAGCTAAGGGAGATAGAAGACGAACTAAGGAAAAGAGTAGTAGGTCAAGATGAAGCTATAACTAAAATAGCCAATGTTGTTCGTCGTAGTCGTGCAGGCATAGGAGATCCGAACAAACCTATCGGCTCATTTATTTTCCTTGGTCCTACAGGAGTAGGGAAGACCGAGCTCACAAAAGCATTAGCTTCGTTCATGTTTGATGATGATAAAGCTCTTATCAGAGTAGATATGAGTGAATACATGGAGCGTCATAGTGTCTCGAAGCTTATCGGCTCACCTCCAGGCTATGTTGGTTATGATGAATCAGGAAGTCTTACTGAAGCGGTTCGTCACCGCCCTTACTCTGTTGTACTCTTTGATGAAATAGAGAAAGCTCATCCAGAAATATTTAACATTCTTCTCCAAGTTCTCGATGAAGGGCGTCTTACAGATGCGAAGGGTAGAGTTGTGAATTTCAAGAATACAATAATAATTCTTACTTCAAACATCGGTTCTAGTTTTATAGACAAAATGGAGTCACTCGGTTTCGGTAATAAAACAAAAGCAGATGAATACGTACAAACTAAAGACAAAGTTCTAGATTCATTAAAAGATTATTTTAGACCAGAATTTCTAAATAGACTAGATGATATTATTGTTTTTGATATTTTATCTTTGCCTGTTATTAGGAATATTGTCGATATTAAAATGAATATTGTCAAAGAGAGACTGCTTGGTAAGGGTATATCTCTAAATATTAATGATGATGCATTAACTTATATATCAAAAGAAGGTTATGATCCACATTTTGGAGCTAGACCACTAGGTAGACTCATTCAAGACAAGATACTTAACCCGATTGCAAATCTAATAATTAAAGAAAGTATTAAGAAGGGTGATATTGTAACAGTAGAAATCAAAAATGGAATTCTTGTGATAGGAATATTGAAAAAGAATAAATCTTTTAAGAATAAAAGTATAAAGAAAAGTTAATATTATTCTTTTATCCGTTGAATGAAAATTCTACTAAAATAAAGGTTAACCAGAATACAAAAAGAATAAAAACCTCCTTTTTTGTTAATGTTTTTCCTGATCTCATAAAGTAAAATAATAAGAACGAAGCAATAACCATAAAAATTCCAGTGACATATATTATTTTTGTGGGGAATGAGAATGGTTTAATAAGAGCAATTATTCCTACGACAATAGTTGCATCTGCTAACACAGTTCCTAATATGTCTCCAATGGCTAAAGAGTCATCATTTTTTTTGACTGATTTTATTGAGAATAATAATTCTGGTATTACTGTTCCAAGTCCTACTACGAACATTCCTATGAGAATAGGATTAATTCCTAATTGATTTGCTAATCCTGTGCCTGATGTAACTGTAAAATGAGCCCCAATTAGAAGAATTATCATACTAAGTATTAAGTACAATGAATTTTTATATCGGTTCCCTTTGACTATAACATCGTTTTCTTCTCCCATTCCACTTCTGAATGCAATAATATAGAAAATGGCACCTATTATTATTAAAACAATACCCTCCACCCTAGAATAAAATCCATCAATACCTAAAATTATTGGAAGTAATAATATAAAAGGATAGACAATATTTGTTTTTAAAATCTTACTCTCAACTGTTATATTTTTCTTTGTAAATAAAATAATGACAGCAAAAACTAAAGTAAGATCTGCAACATTTGATCCAAATAAAGTCCCTAACCCAAAAGATGGAACTCCTTCTATCGCAGAATTTATAGAGATTAGTGTTTCAGGAAGAATGGAGATAACTGCAATAATAATAAATCCAACTACATATTTTGATAAATGAAAACTCTCAGCTACTCCTATCGCGTATTTGGTTGCAAGAGTCGCTCCTTTTATTAATAAAAATAAAGAAATAGTAAGTATTAATAAATTAAATATCATATATAAATAGTATCTCGTATTTTACTATTAAAATCAAATATTTTTATTTAAATCTAAATTTGACAAAAGTTACTATTGTAGTAGAGTAGAGGTAAAAGTAGTACTAACCAAAACATAATAATTGATTATGGAAGAAAGAGAAAAGATTTTTATGATCGACACAAACGTGATTTTACACGACAGCCAGTGTATTTTTAAGTTTGAAAATAACGATGTTACCATTCCAATTACTGTTCTAGAGGAGCTTGATAAATTTAAAACTGGATCTGAGGAGATAAACTATCAGGCACGTGAATTTGTCAGGATTTTAGATGAACTAGTTGGGGATGAGTTATTTAATGGAGGTAAATCTCTTGGAGATGGAAAGGGTAAGTTAAAAATTGAAACGGGAAAGCCTTTCTCTGATAAAATTAAAAATTCATTCTCAGAAGATATTCCAGATCATAGAATTTTATCTATAGTTGAATATACTAAAGATAATAATCTAGATCAGAAAGTTATTTTGGTTTCAAAAGATATTAATCTTAGAATGAAGGCAAAATCTTTAGGAATTGATTCTGAGGATTATAAGAATGGGAAAGTAAATAATCCTGAAATTTTTAAAAAGGGAATTACTGTAAAAGAAGGAATTGAAGATTTTTTGATTAATAAATTTTATGAATCAAGAAATGATAAACCATCAATTTTTTGTCCTAATGATTTTGGGATAGAATTACCAAAATCAAATGAGTGTTTTATTTTAAAAGGAGAAAAGACATCTGCTCTCGCTCGGTATAATCCTTTTACAGATACTCTTAATTTGGTTGATAAAAAATTAGCTTATGGTATTAAACCAAAAAATGCAGAGCAGTCATTCTTAATGAATATTCTTCTTGACCAAGATGTAAAGCTGGTGGCTATTACAGGAAAAGCAGGAACAGGGAAAACTCTTTTGTCTTTAGCAGCAGGACTTGCTCAGCATGATTCTTACGATCAGATACTTCTGGCTCGCCCCATAGTTGCTCTGAGTAATAAGGATATTGGTTTTCTCCCTGGTGATGCTGATGAAAAGATCAGGCCTTATATGCAACCTCTCTTTGATAATCTTACTGTGATTAAACATTGTTTTAACCCTAAGAGTTCAGAAGTTACAAGGATTGAGGAAATGGAAAAAGAAGAGCGTTTAGTTATTGCTGCTCTGGCTTATATCAGAGGACGAAGTCTATCGAAATCTTTTTTTATTGTTGATGAGGCTCAAAATCTTACCCCTCATGAAATAAAGACGATAATCACTAGAGCAGGAGAAGGTACTAAGATTGTCTTTACTGGTGATCTTAATCAGATTGATTCGCCTTATCTTGATCGACAGTCGAATGGTTTGGCTTATGTTTCTGATAAAATGGAAGGGCAAAATATCTTTGCTCACATTAATTTGGTTAAAGGAGAGAGGAGTTATCTCGCTGAGTTAGCTTCAGACCTGCTTTAATAAAGATGTTCTAATTATAATTTAAAAGCCTCGCAAAATGCGAGGCTTTTTATTTTGTAGGGTTGGACCGCGAGTACGCTTTTCGAAACTTACAGTTTCAGTATACCTTTTCCATTCGTGAGTACACTCATAAGGAAAAGGTTTTCGAATCCAACACGAAAGTCGCGTAGGTGACTTTCTCCGGCGCACAAATGAAAAAATCCTATAGCTTTCGCTAAGGATTTTTTCATTTGTGCGCCGGGTTGGATTCGAACCAACGAAGGCCGAAGCCGACAGATTTACAGTCTGTTGTGATAGACCACTCCACCACCGACGCATTTAGATACAAAGAGAGTATACATTGTTTTAATAAATTTTTCAACATTTAAAAAATATGCTAAAATGAACCCATGTCACAGCTTTATAGTAATTCAATATTTTGGATAGATGTAGAAAAAATTAAGCCGAATCCTTTTCAACCTCGTAGAGAATTTGATGAGGCTAGGTTGAAAGATTTAGCAGATTCAATTCGTCAGTATGGAGTTCTCCAGCCTCTAGTTGTTTCTCGTATGGAAGTTATAGGGGAAGAGGGTATTGTGGTTGAGTACGAGCTTATCGCAGGAGAGCGTCGCTTACGTGCTTCTAAACTCGCAGGATTAGTTCAAGTCCCTGTTGTTATTCGCGTTGGTGATGATAATATGGCAAAACTTGAGCTTGCAATTATCGAGAACTTGCAACGTGAAGATTTGAACGCCGTAGAGCGTGCCAGAGCATTCATGCGCCTTGCAGAAGAATTTAAATTTACTCATGGTCAGATAGGAGCAAAAGTGGGGAAGAGTCGTGAATACGTATCAAACACATTACGTTTACTTGCATTACCCCAGGAAGTTCTAGACGCTTTGTCCGCAGGGAAGATAAGTGAAGGTCACACTCGCCCAATACTCATGCTAGTAGACAGGCCAGCAGAGCAAATGGTCTTATTTAAAGAAATAGTATTCAAAAAGATTTCTGTTCGTGAAGCTGAGAGAATAGCTCGAAGAATTGCATACGATAAGGTTCGTAAAAAAGAATATTTGATAGATCCAGAAATTGCAGAAATGGAAGAGAGACTCCAAGAGACTCTCGGTACAAGAGTTCACATAGATAAGAAAGAGAATGGAGGTCAGATCACAATTGATTTCTTTACTACAGACGATCTTCACACTATTATCGGAATGATAAAAGAAAGGGAAGGTAATATGGCCAACAAGAATGATATGCTTGAGAAGTTTATAATCTCAAAAGGAGGAGAGATTAATAGCCCGCAAGTGACCACTCTAGAGAATTCTGTAAGTTCTGAAATTTCTGTAAATCCAGAAGTTAATGATGCAATAAAAGAAGAAGACATGCACTTGATAGATGATCGAACTGAAGATGAAATAGAGAAGACTGAAGAAGACATAGATCTCTACAATATTAAAAATTTTTCAGTTTAAACATAAATCTCCGCTAGGCCAGGCCTAGCGGAGATTTATGTTTTTAATTTTTACCAAATGATAAGAATTTGGAGAGCAGGCTATGCTCTTTGAGATAAAGATTTATCCTTTTTCTGGCTAGACTGGTCTTGGTATGGTCGAGCCATTTGGAAGATGGCTTAGCGTTTTTGTTTATTTGTATTTCTACTATATCATGAGTTTTCAATACTGTATGGAGAGCGACATTCTTACCGTTTATCTTTGCTCCTTGAGCATGATCTCCTACATCTGTATGTATCGCATAAGCGAAGTCCACAACAGATGCGCCTTCGGGCAGGTCAATGATATCTCCCTTTGGTGTGAATACGAACACACGGTCCTTGAAGAAATTTATTTTAATTGTTTCTAAGAATTTCTCAGGCTTTTCCTTTTCTTGATTTAGTTCATGAAGTTCTTGAACCCAGCCAAATTGCTTCGTTTTGATATTTTGAGCTTTACCTTTTTCTTTGTATATAAAGTGGGCAGCGACACCATTCTCTGCTTGCTCGTGCATCTCGTGAGTTCTTATCTGTATTTCTACAATCCCTCCCGTACCTGTGAAGATTGTAGTATGGAGACTTTGATAACCGTTGGCCTTCGGAACAGCTATGTAGTCTTTGAATCGGTGAGGAACAGGGGTCCATTCACCATGTATAATACCTAGGACGTGATAACATTCAGATACAGTATTTACCATTACTCGAAGTGCAATGATGTCATAAACCTTACCTATATCCATGTTGTATTTCTGCAATTTTCTCCAAAGGGAATACAAATGCTTCTGACGATAATTCACTTCGGCATTCTTTAGATGTTCTTCGTGTAGTTTTTTGATTAATTTATCTTTTACTTCTATTAAATATTTTTCTTTTGCATCTTTTTTTTCTAGAAGTAATTTACTGACCTCGTCGTATTCCTTAGGATAAGCATATTTAAAAGCAGCATCTTCTAATCTGCCTTTAAGTAATCCCATAGAGAGTCTGTTTGCAAGAGGGGCATATACCTCTAGTGTTTCCAATGCGATTCTTTTCTGTTTATCTGGTCTTACATGCTCAAGTGTCTCTATGTTGTGGAGACGATCAGCCAGCTTTATAACTAATACTCGTAAATCTTCTGCCATAGATACAAAGAATTTTCTTAGATTCTCCACATTCCTTTCTATTCCTTTATACTTAACTGTTCCTAATTTGGTAACTCCTTTTACAAGAGAGACTATTTCTTTTCCAAATTCTTTTTCCATTTCTTCTTCTGTCGTGTCTGTATCTTCTAGAACATCATGGAGTAATCCAGCACAAATGACAGTAGAGCTCATCCCTAAGTCTGCTAGGTTGAAGGCTGTAGTGAAGACATGTGTAAAGTAAGGCTCACCACTTTTACGAAGTTGATCTTTATGGGCGTTGTGTGCAAAATTACAAGCTTTTTCTATTAAAGCCTTGTCGCTGTCAGACACATTTTTCATCACAGATAATATTTTACTTACTTGGGTATTCATATGTCTATTATATACTAAAAATAAAAAGCACTTAAGTGCTTTTTATTTTGTTTATATTTATTTCTTTTGTAATTTATCTGGCCTGTGGTTAGGACATTTATTATTAGAACATCGTTCTGGGATTGTTTTTGTGCCTTCCATCATAAGAGATTCACACATTTCACAAATGTTACCAGTTGGTTTTGCTTTTATCGCATTTTTGCAATCAGGATAATTACTACAAGAATAGAATATTCCAAATCGTCCCTTGCGCTCCATCATTTTACCTTTCTTACAAGTAGGGCAGGTGATGTCTGTCATTTTCCTTTTCATCTCTTCCTCGTCCTGCTTTATAAATTTACATTTTGGATATCTTGAGCAAGATATGAAAGTTCCACCCCCATCTCGACGCTCTCTTATCACTAGCTTACCACCACCACTCTTACCCTTCTTAAGTCCACAAGTTGGGCACATCTCCCCAGTCTCTTTTGGTCCTTCAAGTTCTACACCTTCAATAGTCCTTGCTCCTGTACATTCTGGATAGTTAGCACATGAATAGAATTTACCCGCGCGGGCAAGCTTTACTATCATATTGCCTTTACATTTTGGACAGAGCATATCTACAGGCGCTTCGCCCATGTTGGTGGCTTTTGCTAGTTTATCTTTTTCTTTCACTTCTTTTTGAAAAGGGGTGTAGAAATCTTTTAATGTTTTGACATAATCTCTTTTCCCGTTAGAAATATCATCTAATTCATCTTCCATTTCGGCGGTAAAAGTATCACTTATATAATTTCCAAAATTATTTTCAAGGAAAGACGAAACCACATCTCCAGTATCAGTAGGGAAGAGAGTTTTACCTTCTTTTCTTACATAACCTCTATCCTCAATAGTTTTCATAATTGAAGCATAAGTAGAAGGACGACCTATGTCACGAGCCTCAAGTTCTTTCACAAGTCCTGCCTCTGTGTAGCGATTTGGAGGTTCTGTAAACTTTTCTTTACTTTCGAGTTCTATAAGTTTTAATTCCTCTCCTATTTTAACTTCTGGAAGTTCTACATCCTCGCCTCGAGCTCCTTTTTCGCATATAAGCCACCCAAGGAATAGTACTCGTGAACCGTTCGCAGTAAAGTCAGGGAATTTGAATTCCTCTCCCCCTGTCAAGGGGGAGTGCCTAGAGGGCGAGGGGGTTAGGTTTGCAGTTATTTTTGTTTTAAGAAGTTTAGCATCAGCCATCTGCGAAGATACAACTCTTTCCCAGATAAGCCGGTAAAGGTTCTTCTGTTCATCATTCATTCCTGCATTTATTTGCTCTATGTGTGTTGGTCTTATTGCTTCATGAGCTTCTTGAGCATTTTTAGATTTAGCTTTATATACATGTGCTTGGACGTATTCTTTTCCATATTTCTTTTCTACCAAAGCAAGTATTTGCTTCTGAGCAACGATACTCAAGTTGGTACTATCTGTACGCATGTAAGTTATGTGACCTGCCTCATAAAGTTTCTGAGCTACTCCCATGGTTCGTGAAGGTGAAAATCCTAGACGAGTACTTGCAGTTTGTTGAAGTGTCGAAGTAGTGAATGGAGCACGAGGCTGTCTTTTCTGCTCACTCGCTTTCAAATCTTTTATAAGCCATTTTTCTTTCCTTCCGAGTTCTAATATTTTATTTACAATTTTTTCATCTCGAGGTTCTTCTACGCAAGATAAAGTAATTTTGTCTTTTTTATTTGTTCCAAATAATCCTTCAAGTGTCCAAAATGCTTCAGGAATAAATGCACGGATTTCTCTTTCTCTTTCCATTATGATTCGTAAAGCAGGGGATTGAACTCGCCCAGCAGAAAGACCATAACGAACTTTCTTCCAGATAATTCCAGAGAGATCGTAACCGACAAGTCTGTCGAGCACACGGCGAGCTTCTTGAGCTTTCACCAAATTCTCGTCTATGTCACGAGGATTCCTTAGGGCCTCTTCAACTGCCTCTTTGGTAATTTCATGAAAAGTCACTCTTTTAATAGGAGCCTTTATTTTCTTATCTTTGTCTAATAGTTCTTTTAAATGCCAAGAGATAGCTTCTCCTTCACGATCCGGGTCGGTTGCGAGCATTATCTCATTTGCTTTCTCTCCGAGAGCTTTCAAGTCGTGAACAACTTTTTCTTTGCCTTTAGAAATTTCATATTTGGGGATAAATCCACCTTCTATATCTATTGCGTCTTTGTTTGATTTCGGTAAGTCTCGTATATGCCCAACAGACGCCCTCACAGTGTAGGCGCCGTCTAAGTACTTCTCTATTGTTTTTGCTTTTGATGGTGACTCAACAATTAATAATTTCATATCTAAACCCAAGTATTACACGAAATCATATTTTTATGCAAATACATGGAATCTATTAGGTGAAAAATAGTATAGATGAGATAATATAATTATGGAAATATTTTCACAAACAATCGGTTGGGTAGGAACTATTTTAATAGTACTAGCATACTTTTTAGTTTCTAATAATAAAATTAGTGCTGATAGCAAGAGATATCAATTAATAAATTTATTGGGAGCTATCGGAGTGGGATTTAACGTTTTTTACCAGCAAGCATGGCCCGCATTCATACTTCAAATAGCATGGGGTATAATAGCAGTAGTTTCAATTATAAAAATTATAAGAAAAAAATAAATTAAACTATATCTTCCTAATCTCTCCCAATTCTTCTTTAATTAATTCCTTAATCTCCATTATGGAGAGGAGGGCGTTGGCGGAGCCGATGCCTAGGCCTAGTTCACGGATGAGTTCGTCGCGGGGCATGGGCTCGCGAAGGAGGTTTATGATTCTCATTTCATCTTTTCCGCAATCAGCATATTTCTCTTTGTCGGTTTGAGCAGGCTTTTCTATTTCAAATCCTAGAGCCATCAGGATATCTTCACTTGTAGTTATTGGTGTTGCTCCTTGTTTTATGAGTCTGTTTGTTCCATTTGAATTTGAAGAGAATGCCGAGCCGGGGACAGCGAGAACATCACGATTGTAATCTAGAGCCATCCTTGCTGTTATAAGTGTGCCTGACTTTTCTTCAGCTTCTATTATTAGAACTGCTTTTGAAATTCCAGCCATTAGTCTGTTTCTTTGAGGAAAAGAGTATAGAGTGGCGATGAAAGATGGAATTTGTTCAGAAATAAGGCAACCACCTTTATCTATTATTTCTTGTGCAAGGCGGACATTGCATCGCGGATGAAGAACATTGTTATCTAACCCAGAGCCAGGGAAGGAAATAGTTGTGAGTCCTACATCTAGAGCCGAGCGGTGAGCGATGCTATCTATACCAAGGGCAAGGCCAGAGACTATTACAATAGGGTAGCCTTTCAATCCATGAATAAGTTTTTCACAAATTTCTTTTCCGTAGGATGTGTATTTACGTGATCCAACTACGGCGAGGTAGGTCATATCAAGGTCTGGAAGATTACCTCTTATATATAGAGTCTTTGGTGGTTGGGGGATTTCTCGTAATGGCTCGGGAATTTCTTTTAATTTGTAAATATCTTCCATGTGATTTTTAAATCTTTTCTTCTATTTGTATATTGTAGCATTATTTTATATACTATACTTATGTTAGATATTAAATTCATAAAAGAGAATAAGGACTTGATTAAGATGGGGGCTACGAAGAAGCATAGTAATTTCGACGTAGAAGAACTTATCGCTAAAGACGAGAAAAGGATATCTTTGCTTGGAGAGGTGGAAGGGTTAAGAGGGGAACAGAATAAGATGAGTAACCTAATTGCTGTAGAGAAAGATTTCAATGTTCGCCAGCAGATGATAAATGAAATGAAGATGGTCAAGGAAGAACTGGTGAAGAAAGAAGAAGATTTGAGAACCCTGATGGCAGAATGGCAAGCTCTCATGCTTCAAGTCCCAAATATCCCAGATATTTCAGTTCCAGATGGTGATACAGATGATGATAATCAAGAAGTAAAGCAGTGGGGAGAACAACCTAAATTTGATTTTGAACCAAAGGATCATCTCGAATTAATGACGAATCTTAAGATGGTTGATTTCGAAAGAGGTGCAAAGGTTCATGGATTCAGAGGTTATTATCTTACTGGTGATGGAGTTAGACTCTGTTTTGCTATATGGAATTACGCATTAGAATTCTTTGGTAATCGTGGTTTTTCACCAGTCATTCCTCCTGTTATAGTTCGCAAGCAGAATCTATACGGTACAGGGCACTTACCTGGAGATACAGAAGATTACTATATGACTCAGGATGGAGACGCTCTTGCTGGAACAGCAGAAGTTCCGTTGATGGGGATGCATGCAGATGAGATCATGGATATAAAAGATTTCCCGATAAAGTATTTAGGCTTCTCTCCTTGTTTCCGCAGGGAAGCAGGTAGTCACTCTAAGGATGTGAAGGGTCTGATCAGAGTTCATGAGTTTTATAAATTTGAACAAGTTATACTTTGTGAAGCTAGCCATCAGACCTCAGTTACTTTCCACGAAGAACTTAATCGTAACACAGAAGAGTTCATAGAATCTTTAAATATTCCTTATCATACGGTTATAAACTGTGGTGGGGATTTGGGGCAGGGTCAGGTGAAGAAATACGATATAGAGCTCTGGGTTCCAAAAGAGGGAAAATATCGTGAAATTTCATCGGCCTCATATTTCCACGATTTCCAGACTCGCAGGTTCAACATAAGATACAGAGATTCTGATAATAAGATGCGTTATGCCCACTCACTTAATTGTACAGCTATTCCTACTCCTAGGATTCTTGTTTCTATGATAGAGAATTTTCAGCAAGCGGATGGTTCTATAAAGGTTCCTGAAGTCTTACAAAAATATTTAGGTAAAGATATAATTTCTTAGTATAAAATATGCGAGATATACCTACATCTCCACGAATTGTTGAACTCAAACACAAAACTAGGAAAAAGTTTTGGCGGTTATTTACACTATTTTTTATTCTTATTGTTTCTATAATTGTTGGTCTATCTTATTTTTCAAATAGTAAGAAATTAAGTATAGATAATATTATAATAGATGGTACCAATATTATAGATTCTAGAAATGTGGATTCTTTTGTAAAAGAGAGGCTTTCAGGAAGATATATTTATCTTTTTTCCAGAGGTAATAGTTTGATTTATCCAAAAGATGAAATATATCAGAATCTTTTAGTAGAATTTCCCAGAATAGAAGAGCTCAATATTTATCGTGAAGGGTTTAAAACACTAAGAATTAAAATAAAGGAAAGATCTGGCTCATATCTGTATTGTGGTGAGGAATTACCAGAAGACCAGAATTCCATAGGGGAGGGTTGCTACTTTGTAAATAACGATGGTTATGTTTTTGATAACGCCCCCTATTTCTCTGGGGATGTTTATTTTAAATATTATGTTTCTATTGGAGATAATATCTCGAAGCCATTAGGTATTAACATAATGGATAAAGATCGTTTCCATGAGCTTGTAAGATTTGTGGACGGTGTAGAAGTTTTAGGGTTTAAACAATCTTATATTGTTATAGATGGTAGTGGTGTGAATTCTTTGTATTTAGCAAAGAGAGGAAATACTATGAATCCTAAAATTATTTTTAAAACTAATGATGATTTAACTATAATGCTAGAGAATCTATCTAGCGCTATGAGTAAGAGTGAATTTGCAAATGAGATAAAAGAAAGATATGATACACTTTCATATATAGATCTACGATTTGATAATAAGGTTATATATAAATTCCAATAATGAATTTCTGGAATAAATTACCAAAACCATTTTTTTGTTTAGCACCGATGTCGGATGTGACTGACGAGCCTTTTCGTCGTATGTTGGCCAAGTATGGCAAGCCAGATGTGACTTGGACAGAGTTTGTATCTGCAGATGGACTAGTAAGTGAAGGGAGAGAAGTTCTTAAATACGATCTTTTATATACGGAAAAGGAAAGGCCAATAATCGTTCAGCTTTTCTCTTCGAATCCATCTCGTATGCGTGAAGCTTCTAAATACGTAGCCCTTCTTGGTTTTGATGGCATAGATATAAATATGGGTTGCCCAGATAAATCAGTAGAGAAGCAGGGGGCAGGAGCAGCAATGATGAAAGACAAAAAGAAAGCAGGGGAGATAATACAAGCAGTAAAAGATGGAATAGAAGATGCTAGAAAATCAAAAAATAAAAGTCGCGCTTCAATGGGCACTGCGCGACATGATTCTGCAGAATCAAAGATTAGAAAGTTTATTTCTGTCTCGGTAAAAACTCGCATAGGATATAATAAAAATCAGATTAATGAATGGATTCCATTCTTGCTCTCGCAAGAATTAGATGCTCTTACTATCCATGCAAGAATGAGAAAAGAGATGTCGCTCGTTCCTGCTCGCTGGGGACACGTGAAGGAAGTGGTAGAAATAAGAAATAAAATGGGAGTTAAAACTAAAATAATCGGAAACGGAGACGTTGTAGATGCTGACGATGGAAGGAAGAAGTATGAGGAAACTGGCTGTGATGGAGTGATGATAGGTAGGGGAGTATTTGGGAATCCATGGATTTTTTCGCATCGCGAAAAAATCCCAACAACAAAAGAAAAACTTAAGGTATTAGTAGAACACACTAAACTCTATGAAAAGCTTTTAGGAAAGGTGAAAAATTTCGCCGTGATGAAGAAGCACTATAAAGCTTATGTGAATGGCTTCGACGGAGCAAAAGAGTTACGAGTAAAACTAATGGAGACAAATAGCGCCAAAGAGGTAGAACAAATAATTAAAGAATTTCTAAAACAGACAAAATAAAAAGAGGCAATGGTGCCTCTTTTTTACGTATGAAATACTTTGTTTTCGTTAACTATTAGATATTCATCAAAATATTTTCCTTCAGGCATATCGATCAAGAGAAGAACACTTCTTTTTTCTTCATTGATTACAATATTACTCTTTTTTTGTAATCCTAAATTGTCAGCTTCTTCGTTTGATAACTCTGAGTCATCAAATTGAGTATTTTTGTTTATTGCCATACTTAGTTATTTTTTGTTGTTTTTAAGTATTTAACACCTATTTATTTCTTAAGTCAAATAAATGGAAGTCCGACTTCCATTTATTTAGGATAAATAGTATGATATGGATATGTCACAAAGAAAGGATATCTTAGTTTCTGGAGAGGTTTACCATATCTATAATAGGGGAGTAGATAAAAGAAATATATTTATGGATGATGAAGATCGTTTCAGATTTATTCATGATTTATTTGAATTTAATGACATAAAACCAGCACCTAATTTAAATGAGATTTTATTTAATAAGAAAATGGAAAAGATGGAAGTCGGACTTCCGAATATTAAGAGGGATCCGAGAAAGTTACTGGTGGAGATTTTAGCTTATTGTTTGATGGATAATCATTATCATTTAATACTTAGACAAAAAACTGAAAATGGAATTACTGAATTTATGAGAAAATTAGGAACTGGGTATACAAATTATTTTAATCAAAAGTATGAGAGAACAGGGTCATTATTCGGAGGTAAGTTTAAATCTGTTTGTATTAAAAATGATGCACATCTTATGTACCTACCTATCTATATCCATTTGAATCCTCTTGATTTTAAATTCCATGAATGGAGAGAGAAAAAGATTAAGAATATAAAAGAAGCTACAGAGTTCCTTGATTCTTATCGATGGAGTAGCTATATGGATTATACGGGTCAGAAAAATTTCCCATCCTTAATAAACAAAGATTTTATATTATCTAGAGTGGGGGATGAGAAGAAGTTTAAAAAAGAAATAATTGATTGGATTAATAACTTTGATGAGTTTATGATTTTTGGAGTTAGTCTTGATTAATTAGATAAATGGAAGTCCGACTTCCATTTATTTGGGAGGAGAAGTTAATGGAGACAAATAGCGCCAAAGAAGTAGAGCAAATAATTAAAGAATTTCTAAAATTAAACCATTTTTCAAGATAAAGGTAAAATAAAAAGGTGTGAGTTTTTAAACTCACACCCTAATCTACATTTGTATGTCTTCAAGTGATCCGATATTACTCGGAATGATTTTTTTACCGGAACTTTGTATTTCCAGTTTACATCCACATTTCTGACAATAAAATATTGTAGAAGTTGTCGATAAATCAGACTCCACCTTACTTCGGTGGTATTTGTGGTGTTCATTATTAGCACATTCTTCTTGTACTCTTTCTATTTCTTCCTGATTACCAGATTCCAAAATTTCCTTAATATTCTTAGGGAGGAGATTGGAATCATAATCTGGGTAGTATTGATATGTACCCTTCGTGTTTTTTTCATCCATGATTATTGTTTTTAAATTTATTTTTATTGTACACTTAAAAGTATTTTTGTCAAATTATATTTAATAATATCAAATAAGTTTGATTTTATTAAATCATTATTGTTTGCTATAATCAAAGTATGAAATCTGATAAAAATTCTAATAATATTGCTTTATATAGGAAATACAGGCCAGAGAATTGGGGAGAGGTTATTGGGCAGGATCATATAGTGAAGACTATTGGTGGAGCCCTTAAGTCAGGGAAAGTTGCTCATGCTTATCTTCTTTGTGGTCCTCGTGGCACAGGGAAGACGACTATTGCTAGAATTATAGCTCGTGAACTTGGCACCTCTGTAAATGATATTTATGAAATGGATGCAGCTTCAAATCGTGGAATAGATGATGTTCGTAATATTAAAGAGAATGTCAGCACAATGCCTTTCGATTCTCGGTACAAAGTTTACATTCTAGATGAAGTCCATATGTTTACCAAAGATGCATGGAATGCTCTCCTTAAGACTATCGAAGAGCCGCCAGAACATGTCATATTTATACTTGCGACTACTGAACTTGAGAAAGTTCCTGAGACCATAGTTTCTCGTTGTCAGAGTTTTATTTTCAAAAAGCCGACCGATGTAATACTTGCGCAGGTTATTACTAATGTTGCGAAGAAGGAAGGTTATGTACTTGAGGAAGGTGGGGCGGAGCTTATCGCATTACTCGCAGATGGAGCCTTCCGTGATGCATTAGGAACACTTCAGAAAGTCATTTCATTCTCAGTGGATACTAAGATAACTCAAAAGGAGATAGAAGCTATCACTGGTGCTCCTAATGAAATACTGGTAAATGAATTTCTGAGTTCGCTAGAATCTAATGATTTAAATAGAGGATTTTCTGCTATTAATCAAGCTCTAATTCAGAATATTGATATGAATGTTTACTTGAAGATGATACTCGCAAAGCTCCGATATGCTCTCATGCTTCGCTATGCTCCGAATACAAAAGGCTATATAGAGGGTATGGTTTCGGTTCGTGATCTAGCTTTCATAGAGAGTCTTATATCTACTAAATCAGAATATATAACATCAACATCACTATCTGTACTACTTGAAGCTTATCAATCCCAAAAGAATGCCATCATAAGTTCTCTTCCTCTCGAATTAGCTTTGATAAAGATTTTAAATGGAAAGAACTAATAAAAATCTGCCTATGCATAAAGCTTCAGCGAGACAAAATAAAATTTGGGATGTAATAATTATAGGTGGTGGAGCTTCTGGAATGATGGCGGGAATTTCTGCATCACGTCTGGGCAAATCAGTGTTAATTCTAGAGAAGAATAAATCAATGGGTGAGAAATTAAAAATTACAGGAGGTGGTAGATGTAACATTACTAATGCAGAGTATGATACTCATAAATTCCTCGAAAATTATGGGAAGTCGAAAGATTTCCTTTATTCACCATTTTCTATTTTTGGGGTGAAGGACACTTTTTCCTTCTTCGAAGGACTTGGATTGCCTTTGGTTATCCAAGCAAGGAAAAGAGCTTTTCCTCATACAGAGAAAGCTTTAGATGTTTTTAATGTAATGAAGAAAGAATTAGAACGGACTGGTGCTGTTGTAAAGCTTGGCTCGACCGTTGTGAATATTATAAAAGAGAATGGTAAGATAACTGCAGTGAAAACCAAAGAAGGTGTACTGCATGCCAAATCATACATACTTGCTACTGGGGGTACTTCTCATCCAGAGACAGGATCAACTGGTGATGGTTTTAATTTTTTAAAGAAACTTGGTCACACAGTAGAGAATCCTACACCATCCGTTGTCCCTATCGAAGTTTCTGATGCATGGGTGCACTTACTTGCAGGAGTATCTCTCTCTTTTATGAAAATAACTTTTTTACTTGATGGTAAGAAACAATTTTCTAAAACAGGGAAAATACTTTTTACTCATTTTGGATTATCTGGCCCTTTAATATTAAATAGTGCAAGTTACGTGGGTTCTCTTCTGGAAGCGGGGAAGGTGGAAGCAGTTATTGATGCATATCCCGATACAGATGTGGGTGCTTTAGAAGAAAGAATTATAAAAACATTTGATGAGAATAAGAACAAAACCTTGAAGAATGTACTGAAGGATATCACCCCAGCAGGGACAGCAAAAGCATTTGAAATGGTTCTAGGTTCTATGGATTTAGAAACTAAAGTTCATAGTGTTACTAAAGAAGATAGGAAAAAGATTGTGAATCTTTTGAAGAATTTACCCGTGCATATTACGAATCTGATGGGTTACGACAGGGCTGTCGTTGTCGATGGGGGAGTAGAGATGAAAGAGATAAATATGAAAACAATGCAGTCAAAGATTTATGACAATCTTTTTATCACAGGTGATTTGCTAAATATAAATAGACATTCCGGTGGTTACGGATTGCAACTTTGTTGGACTACTGGATATATAGCTGGAGTAAACGCTTAAGCTGTTACTTCCTTTTCGTCAGTTATAGCTTTTACTCGTAATTCTTTTTTATAAATAGAAACTAAACTTTGAAGTAAGCTTAGAACCAATGGCCCTATTAGAATACCTATAGGCCCTAGTAATGATATTCCTCCAAGTATGGAGAATAATATGAATAAGGAAGGTATCTCTGTATCTTTTGATATGATGTAAGGACTAAGTAGATTGTCGATAAGTCCTATCAATACAGCTGACCATGCGAGTAGTCCTACTGCATGTAGAGGGAGTCCGGAAAGAAATAAATACAATATGGCAGGTACGGAGACTACTGATGTTCCTAATGTGGGAATGAATGATGCGATGCCGGCGACTACCGCCCAGATGGCTGCATTTGGAACTCCAAAGATTGTAAATCCAATCCAAGCGAGTATCCCTTGTGCGATAGCAACAATGAATGAACCCTTTAGTACTCTATTTATCGATAGGCTTAGGTTTGATAATATTTCTTCTGCATTTTTATCAGATAAAGGTAGAAGGGATATTAATCCTTTTTTCCACTTCTCCCCATCTTTTAATAAATAGAATAAAGAAAGAATCATAATAGTAAACATTATGATAGTGTTGAATGTTCCTGTGAATATAGATGCGAGATTACCAGCAAATGATTCTATCAAGCCGGTTATCTTGGTCTGAGTATCAAAATAGAACCCTTCAGGTAGAATTTTATTGATGGAACTATCTACTCTCTCTATAAAATTACCTGCTCCTCCATTTGCAACGATAGAATAATAAGCATCTTGTGTCTGATTAAATACTGCAGTACCTATAAGGAAAAGTGGCACACATAATCCAATCATAAAGACGATAACTGTCATAAGTGAAGCGAACCAAGATTTCTGTTTGTATGTGTGATTCTTAATCCATAAGTACATAGGATAAAGAACAACAGCAAATGCTGCAGACAGGATGAATACAGTTAGGAATGGGTATAGTATCAAAAGTGCTACTACTGTAACTATTGCTAATAATATGAATAAAAAGTGTCTCTCTGTTTGGGTTGTTTGCATATAAATTGATTATACCAATATTTGAAGCACATGACTAGATTTAGAACCTTAATTTTTTTTGTTATAATAATTAAGGTTAATTTTTAAATAATGTTTTCAAATCTTCCTTTCTGGGGGATTTTATTTTTTTGTTAAAATGGAAGAAGAACAAAGTGAAAAAGATGAATTCTATATGTTATTTATTCTTTTCTGGCCCATATGGGTACCAGTTACTTTTGGAGTTTTATATATTGTTTTTTAATTTCTTTATCTCTAGTAAGTGCAAGAGAGCTTCTTTCTCCCCAATAGCTATAATTTTCTTTATAGTTTTAGTTTTGAAATAATCAGTTATTTTCAAGTCATCAATATTTGAAGTATCTGGATTTAAAATTAAATTAGCATTTTTAACTGATATTTTGGATAGATTGTGCATTGCGATTCTCGTGCTACGCAATACTACCTTAGAAAATGTGAATTCTCTGTCTTTAAATTCATTCTTGTGATACAAATTTACCGCGATAACTTTATTTGCGCCATTCTCTATTAGAATATCGACAGGAACAGGGTCACTTAATCCACCATCCACTAGGAGCTTATCTAAATGTTTTAATGGTTTGAAAACTACAGGTATGGAAATACTTCCTCGAACAGCGGGGACTATGCTTCCAGAAGAGATGGTAACTGCTTGTCCACTTATTAAATCCGTTGTTATTATACTGAGTGGTATTTTGGTTTCAGAGAATTGGGTATTGTTAAGAATTTTTTCAAGAAATATACTTATCTTTTCACCATTTAAGACCCCACCTCTTAAACTGAAGTCGAAGAATAGTGGTAGGAAATCTTTACTCTTCTTCAATATCAATTTCTCTAATGTTTCTATCTCTCCAAAGGTAGCCAGGTAAGCCCCAACCAGCGCCCCCGCAGATGAACCAGAAATATAATCGATATGTATTTTATTCTTAAGCAATACTTTAATAACCCCAATGTGTGCAAGTCCACGCACTCCACCAGAGCCGAGAGCCAATCCAATTTTATTATTATTCGGATTCATTATTTAATTATATCAAATAGTTGAAAAATAACCATTTTTATATTGTTGTATAGAACATAGATAATGTGATACAATACTTATATCCTACCTATGATAATTAAAATACAAGAAAAAGAAAAAGCGATACAACTTCGTAGACAAGGGAAAACTTATTCAGAAATTTTGAAAGTTGTACCTGTTGCGAAGTCCACATTATCTATTTGGTTACAATCTGTTGATTTGTCTAAGAAACAAAAGCAAATAATTACCAAAAAAAGATTGGCATGTTCTAAAAAGGGAGGTGAAGTTAGGAAAAAACAAAGAATTGATAAGCAAAATAAGATATTATTTGAAGCCAGGTCTCAAATCACTAAAATATCAAAAAGAGAGCTATTTCTTATTGGAGTTATATTGTATTGGGCGGAGGGTTCAAAAGAGAAGGATTATTATCCAGGGTCTTCTTTGAGATTTGCTAATTCTGACCATAATATGATAAAGTTATTCTTGTATTGGCTAGAGAAGATTGGGGTTAGGAAAGAACGTATTTCTTTTGATATATATCTCCACGATAACAATAAATATAGAGTTTCAGATGTAATCAAATATTGGGCTTTGCAGACGGGTTTTTCTGAAAAATCTTTCAGGGTTTATTTTAAGAAAAACATTATAAAAACAAAGCGTAGAAATATTTCCCCTGAAACATATTTTGGAGTATTAAGAATATATGTAAAAGAAAGTTCAGATTTGGTTAGAAGAATAGATGGATGGGTAAGTGGGGTAGTTGAGAGTTTAAAATAAAATAGTCAGTAATTTATATTGGGAGGTCGTCTAACGGTAGGACAGTAGCCTTTGAAGCTATTAATTTTGGTTCGATTCCAAGCCTCCCAGCAAAAAGAAATTCCCGCATTAGCGGGCTTTTCTTTTTGCTGGGAGAAGCAAATGAACTGCTTCATTTGCGTCTAGGCCTTTGGCTCTGAGAGCTCAGGCTCGAAGAGAATCGAAGACCTTGATCTTGGATTGTTTTTAAAATAAAAAAGCCCCGCATAAATTTTGCGGGGCTAAATGAGCCGTCTCTTTATGATAGTTTTGTTTCCGTCCCTGGTAGATATTTATAACAAGTATTTGAACTCTACGGGGTTTGTTTATCATCGAGTGTTGGCTGAATTTAAACTAAAGATGATTTTCTCTATATTACAATTTGTAAAAATTTTGTCAACAGACAGCATACCTTATTTAATTTCTTGACTTTACATATTAGAAAATGTAATGTGAAAGAAAAATGGTATAAATCTAAAATCTAATAATTATGAATGTAAAGAAATTATTCTTATTGCGACACGCAAAACCTTTTTATGGTCTTGAAAATCCTGGGCTTGGTGTTCCTGGAAAAGAGCAATCAAGGGAGCTTGCTGACTTGTTGAAAAATAATTTGATAGGAATACCAAATTCTGACATTACAATCTGGACATCAGCTTCTAGAGATGCCGTAGAAACCTCTCTGATTATTTTGGATGTTTTCCCTGATTCAGATTTTGCTGTGTATAAAAAACTTGGTGATGGTATTAAGAATGATTGGGATTTCGATTGGCTTATAGAGAAATTAGATAATTTTGATGGCCAAATTCTAATTATTGTTTCTCACTTAGAATATGTTCAACGTTTTCCACGAGTTCTGGAATTCCTTGAAAACAGTTCTGACTATGCTCAAGGGGTATTAATTGAAAATGGGCGTTGTTCTAATTTTTATTCATATTAGCGATATCCATGGTTTGTGATTTTTAAACCCTCGACTTTTTTAGTCGAGGGTTTTATTCTTTGAGAGGGTATATGATATAATCTAAAAATGTTTAAAAAATATATAATAATTTTTTTAAAAGGTATCGGGCAGGTATTTTTTCAAAACAACGCACTGACAGGTTTGATATTCTTAGTTGGTATCTTTTATAATTCTTGGATTTTAGGAGTTGGTGCTATTTTAGGAAATATAATAAGCACATATGGAGCCAAACTATTTAAATACAATAAAGAAGATATTGAAAATGGACTCTATGGATTCAATGGAACTCTTGTCGGAATAGCCGTATTGTTCTTCTTCAAATTTAATTATATTTCTATTATCGCAATAATCCTTGGGTCAATCATATCAACATTATTGATGTATTCGATAAAAAGAAAGATTCCCGCTTATACTTCTCCTTTTATTGTTGCAACGTGGACTGTTATTTATATACTTTTATTTTTATTCCCAAATTATTTTATAACTTCAGAGAGTGGAATAGTTTATAATATAAATATTCTCGAATCAATAACTAAAGGTTTTGGGGAAGTAATGTTTCAAGATAATATGATTACCGGTTTGTTTTTTATTGTTGGTATTTTAATAAATTCTCGCAAGTATTTTTATTATGCTTTGTATGGTTCAATATTAAGTATTATTATTGCTTATATTTTTTCACTTCCACTATCAGCAATCAATCTTGGTTTATTTGGCTACAATGCAATACTTACCAGTATGGCATTTGCAGAAGATAAGAGGTCTTTACTTCTCGCAAGTATAGGAGTTATCTTATCCATATTAGTTTTACTTATTTTCAACAAGCTTGGAATTATTGCCCTCACGGCACCATTTGTAATATCTACTTGGATAGTATTATTTTTATCTAAAAAATCAAAATTTTAACTCATTTTTATGTGCTGAAAAATATACGGGAATACCTTTATTATTAAAGTTTTAATCATATAATATATTTATGGATAAAATACATTTTTTTACTTATAACGAAACACACAAACTTGCTAATAAATTTTTTAATAAAGAAAAAGAACGTATTAATAAAATATTTCCAAATATTAAAATTGAGCATGTTGGAGGAACCTCGATCCCAAATTCATTAACACTTGGGGATCTTGATATTCAAATAAAGGTTACTAAGGAAGAATTTCATAATGTTTGTGGTGTGTTAAAAACTTTCTATCATATAAATAAACCAGAATTTTGGAATGATGAATTTGCATTATTCCACTGGAAAGACAATCCAGTAATACCAATGAGCATAGTCCTTACAGTAGCTAATTCTTCCTTCGATGATTTTTCAAAAATTCGAGATCTTTTGAAAATAAATCCTAGTATTTTAGAAAAATATAACAATCTCAAGAGAGAGTATGAAGGGAAGAGTCTTCGAGAATATAAAATTGCTAAAAGAAAATTTTTTGGTAGTAATGGAAAAAATAATTTATTATAATAATCTTTTTATTTGTTATTTAGTTTTATCTGATATAATTAAATTATGGTAATAAAAGAGATAATTCAAATAGGGAATCCTGTAATTAGGAAAAAATCTAAAAAGATTGAAATTAAAGATATAAAATCCGTAAAGGTAAAAACAATAATTAAAAATCTAGTTGATTCAATGCGCCATTATAACCTTATTGGTATTTCTGCTCCACAAATTAATGAAAATTTAAGAATATTTGTTACAGAAATTAGACAGACAAAAAATAGAAAAACTAAAGAATTAGATCAAATTAGAGTTTTTATTAATCCTAAGATAACTTATTTCTCAAAAGAAAAATCTAATGGATATGAGGGTTGCGGAAGTGTTGCAAATTCAAATTTGTTTGGCTTGGTTAACAGACCAAAGTCCATTACTATAAGAGCTCAAGATATAGAGGGGGAGTGGTTTGAATTTAATGCAAAGGGTCTTTTAGCTAGAGTTATTCAGCATGAATATGATCATCTTGATGGGGTACTCTTTATAGATAAGGTTACTAATACAAAAAGTTACATGAGTGGTAGTGAATATATAAAAAAGAATAAAAAATAATTTACTATGAAAATAATAAGAATAATTCTTCTAATCTTAATAGTCATTGGCACCATTGCTTTAGCAACTCAGGGGATATGGGTGCCCAAATTGGTGGATAAAATAATTTCTTCTGACAAGGCCTTTTTAGTAGTACCAGTGATGGACCCAAATAATTCTACTACCGGTAATAATCTTTAACAGTAAATAGTATTAGTATATATCTCACTTATATAGTATGCTTAAAGAGTCGTTTTAATAGAATCTAACCTAAAATTTTATATGGAAAATGAAGAAGTAAAAGTTCCTGCAGAAGAAGTTGCTCCAGAAGTAACTCCTGAGGAAACAGTAGAAGCTCCTGCAGAAGAAGCTCTTCCTGAAGAAGTAGCTCCTGAAGTAGTAGCATAATTGTTTTACTCTAAAAATTCCTCGTTAATTCGAGGGATTTTTAGGTGCTATTGCTATTTATTGATAAATAGCGTATAATTAGAAGATAATAGTAATAACTTGTCTAGTTTAGATAGGTAAAAAATACATAATTTATGGGAAATTTTAATGATAGAGGTGGTAATAGAGGTGGTGGAGGCTTTAGAGGTGGAGACCGTGGTGGTCGCCCAAGCTTCGGAGGTGGTAGAGGCGGAGATAGAGGTCCAGTAACAATGCATAAAGCAGTTTGTGACGAATGTCACAAGAGTTGTGAAGTTCCTTTCCGTCCATCAGGTGATAAGCCTATATACTGTTCAGATTGTTTTAGTAGTAAGAGAGGTGATGATGACCGTGCTCCTAGAAGAGATTTCGGTAATGATCGTCCTAGAAGAGATTTCGGTGATAGACCAGCCGCTCCTTCATTCAGTAAGCCAGCAGCAGCACCAGCTAATGACGATATGAAGAACTACTTCAGAGAAATAAATGTGAAGCTTGATCGCCTTACAAGTGCAATAGAAAAGCTTGCACAACCTAAGGGTGAAGTAAAGGCATTTATGAAAGTAGCCCCAGCCGCAGCTCCTAAAGTAGAAGCTAAGAAAGTTGAAGTTAAGAAAGCTCCAATCTCAAAAGTTGCTCCTAAGAAAGTTGTAGCAGCAAAAGCTCCAGCTAAAAAGGTAATAAAGAAAGGAAAGAAATAATTCTAAATATTTAAAATAAAACCCTCGTATGAGGGTTTTATTTTTATTTGGTTTTAAGTATCTTTTTATGTAGAATATGTGAATATGGACTTAAGTAAATACAATGGATTATCAGAAACAGAAGCTATAAATATTCTTGCTAGGGATGGTATGAATGAACTTCCTTCAGAGAAGAAGCAAGGTTTCTTCTTTCTTTTTATAAAAATAATTAAAGAGCCGATGTTCTTACTGCTTATAGCAAGTGGAACAATATATTTATTCATGGGAGATATAAGCGATTCTCTGATGCTTATGTTTGCAGTAACTGTGGTTGTTTCTATAACTTTTTATCAAGAAAGGAAAACCGAAAGGACTTTAGATGCCTTGAAAAATTTATCTTCTCCAAAAGCATCAGTTATAAGAGATGCAATGGAGCGTAAGATACCAGGTAGAGAGGTCGTAAAAGGAGATATCGCTATAATAGAAGAAGGGGATAGAATTCCAGCTGATGCAATCGTCCTTTATTGCGAGAATTTATTTGTCGATGAATCATTACTTACGGGTGAATCTGTGCCTGTTAGAAAAATAGATTGGGATGGTAAACAAGATGTTTTTCCTGTAGGTGGTGAAGATATGCCATTCGTATATTCTGGATCTTTAGTTGTAAGTGGAAGAGGTGTTATAAATGTAAAATCTACTGGTGTAAAAACAGAAATAGGTAAAATAGGTAAAAGTTTGGAGACTATAAAGGAAGAAGATACTCTTCTCCATAAGGAAACTTCAAAAATTGTTCGTTATGCAGCTGGTATTGGGATATTCCTTTGCGCATTTGTTGTCTTTTTCTATGTTTTAATTAAAGGTGAAATTATACAAGGTTTTCTATCCGGTTTGACTTTGGGTATGGCTATACTTCCAGAAGAATTTCCTGTTGTTCTTATTATATTTTTAACTTTGGGTGCTTGGAGAATTTCAAAAAAGAATGTTTTAACAAGGAAATCGGCTGCAATAGAAACCTTAGGAGCAGCAACTGTTCTCTGTGTGGATAAGACTGGAACTTTAACTTTAAACAAAATGGAATTAAATGTTCTTTATTCATCTAATTCATTTTTTGAATTAGATGAAACCTTATCGAAAGAAGTTCCTAGTAATTTTTTTGAACTTTTAGAATTTGGAATGTTAGCAAATAAGAAAGAACCGTTTGATCCATTGGAAAAAGAAATTAATAGAGTTGGAGGTTTTTATATTAAAAATCCCAATTATAAAAATAATAAGTGGTCAATCGTTAGAGAATATCCATTAGAAAAAGGATTATTAGCATTGTCTCATGTGTGGGTCAATGAAGATATGGATGATTATGTTATAGCTTCAAAAGGTGCTCCAGAGGCAGTTTTAGAATTATGTCATTTATCTAAAGAAGAAAAGGAAAATATTCTAAATAAAGTTCATGATATGTCGCATAAGGGGTTGCGGGTGCTTGGAGTTGCTAAGGGTGTCGTAAAGAGAAATGAATTATCAGAAAATCAGCATGATTTTGATTTTCAGTTTGTGGGGCTTCTCGGTTTTATAGATCCTTTTCGTCCTTCTGCTCCAAATGCAATAATGGAATCTTATGAAGCAGGAATGAGAGTGATCATGATAACTGGAGATTATCCAGGAACTGCACAATTTATCGCTAAAAAAATAGGAATAAAAAATCCTGATAATTTTATAACAGGTCCTATGCTTGAAAATATGGATGATGAAGAACTTAGAGAAAAGATAAAAAATATAAATATTTTTGCAAGAATTTTTCCAGAGCAAAAACTTAAAATAATAAATGCCTTAAAAGCAAATGGTGATATAGTCGCCATGACGGGTGATGGAGTGAATGATGCTCCTGCATTAAAGTCGGCTCATATAGGTATAGCAATGGGTGAGAGAGGTACTGATGTGGCTAGAGAGGCTTCTGCACTCATATTACTCGATGACGATTTCTCTTCTATCGTTCACTCTATAAAACTTGGACGCAGAATTTACGATAATATAAAAAGAGCTATGGGTTACATACTTGCAGTTCACGTACCTATCGCTGGTATGTCGGTACTCCCTTTAGTTTTTGGTTATCCAGCTGTTTTGCTCCCTGCTCATGTCGCCTTTCTTGAACTTATTATTGATCCAGCCTGCTCGACTGTTTTCGAAGGAGAGAAGGGTTCTAAGAATATAATGAAGAGACCTCCTAGGAAGTTACGTCATTCTATATTCAACACGAAGACAGTTATAGTTTCTCTTCTGCAAGGTTCTATGGTCTTAGTCGCTACATTTTTGCTGTTTTCTTATGCTATTAAAACAGGAAGAAGTGAGGAGGAAGCACGATCATTTGCCTTCATGTCCCTCGTGTTATCAAACGTATTACTTATTGCTGTGAATTTATCTTGGGATAAGGGGTTGCATCGAATAGTAAGAGAGGCAAATAAAGTTTTCTTCTTTGTATCCATAGGTGCTATCTGTAGCTTATTAGCTGTTCTATATGTTCCTTTTATGTCTAGGCTATTCCATTTAGCGCCACTTCATCCTAAAGATTTTATCTTGGTATCTATTATTGCTATCATTAGTGTTGTTTGGTTTGAATTGTTAAAAAAATATAATGAAATTATAAAGAGAAATTAACTAATTTATATTAAAATGATCTTTACATATATACGCCATGGCGTATATATGTAAAGATCATTTTTTTATTTTATATTGATTTCTGCTTTCTATTTATTGAAAAATGATGTAAAGTAGTAATCTATATGGCACACGGAGAAGTCGTAGTACGATTTGAAAAAGTTAGTTTTGAATATGGACACAATAAACCGATACTAGATGCGGTAGATTTTTCTATACGTCGCGGAATGAAAGTTACAATCATGGGACAGAATGGAGCCGGGAAAAGTACATTATTCTCTCTTATTAATGGTGACAGGGAACCAGAAGATGGAAAGATAAATTTGGCACAAAGGACCACTATTGCTTTATCTAGACAGGTGATACCAAGAGATGAGTTAGATTTAACTGTTCGAGAATTCTTTGAGAAATGTTTTAAAGATAAAGTTTACGATATAGATCCTCGCATAGATAATATACTTGAAGTTGTAAATTTAAAAGGACACGAAAAGGTTCACGAAAGGATTGTGAGGTCTTTTTCTGGAGGTCAGCAAGCTCGTCTCTTACTCGCTTCGGCTCTAATTCAAGAACCAGATATTTTACTTTTAGATGAGCCAACAAATAATTTAGATAAAGCAGGAATAGCTCACCTTACAGACTTTTTGGTAAAATATAAGAAGACAGTCATTGTTATTTCCCATGATGCAGAATTCTTAAATAAATTTACTGATGCAGTTTTATATTTAGATGTATATACAAAGAAGATTGAGCAGTATGTCGGTAACTATACAGATGTAAGAGATCAGATTGCTGCAAGAATGGAAAGAGAGAATAGGAAGAACGCGCTTCTGTCTAAAGAAATCCAGGCAAAGAAAGATCAAGCCAATGCTTTTGCGATGAAGGGAGGTAATTTGCGTGCTGTGGCTAGAAGAATGCGTGATCTTGCGGAAGAACTTGAAGAAGAGAAAGTAGATGTAAGAAAGGAAGATAAGACGATTAAGAATTTCACAATTCCTTTTCAGGATGAGATAGTGGGAGATATAATAAATTTCTCATCGGTTTCTGTATATAAAAATCATAAAATTAAAAAGATAAAAGTTAGTGTAAAACTTAGGAAAAACAAACATTTACTTCTTGCTGGTCCAAATGGTATAGGGAAAAGTACATTGCTTGAACTAATAGCAAAGGGTGAGGCTGAAGGAGCTGTTATCTCTCCCTCGGTTAGAGTGGGATATTACAGACAAGATTTCTCTACACTTAATTTCAATGATACTGTTTATGAGTCTCTAGCTGATACTTGTAGAAAGGTTATAGGCCAGGTGAATGAAGAGAGGATAAGAGCTACAGCAGCAAGCTTCCTCATCACTGGCGATATGGTTCATACGAAGATAGGAAGTCTTTCCGAGGGGCAGAAGGGACTTGTGGCTTTTGCAAAACTTGTACTTACGAAGCCAGGATTACTAATACTCGATGAGCCAACAAATCATATAAACTTCCGCCATCTGCCTGTTATCGCTAAAGCCCTTGATGAATTCAAAGGGGCGATGATACTCGTCTCGCATACTCCAGAATTCGTAAGTCAGATTCGAATAGACGAAGTACTCGACTTGGATAAATAATCTTTGATTTTTAAGAATAAGAAGCTATAATTGTATTAGTTTATTATTAATATTAAATAGCATCTCGCTTGGTCTCATTAAAAGGACGGTTGCGAGATGTGATTTCGTTAAATCATATGAAATTCACATTTAAAATTGGAGAGAAGATTAAAGAGGCTTGGCCACTTTATAAAGAGAATTTGGGTACGTTTCTGTTATTAACATTAGTAACATTTATTTTAAGTAGTATAGGACAAGAAGATAATTTTGTTCTTTCTATTTTAATGCTTTTTATTAATCTACTTGTTTCTTATGTTTGGTTCAGATCAGTTCTAAATTTATTTGAAGGAAAAGGTTTTAATCCTTTTTCAAAAAATATTCTTCCTGAGCTGAGGGGGTATTGGTATTTCATTTCTACAACCATACTTTCCTCATTAATTATTATTGCGGGACTTGTTTTACTCATAGTTCCAGGCTTGTATTTGATAGGTAGAATTATGTTTGCGTGTTATATATCTGTAGATAAGAATAAAAATGCCATAGATTCAATCAAAGAATCTTGGAATATGACAAAAGACAATGGGTGGAGAATTTTTGGTAAAGGTTTCATCATTGGGTTATTTGTAATTTCAGGTTTTTTGCTTTTGCTTGTAGGTTCATTTATAACTTATCCAATAGGAACACTTGTACTAGTGATGCTTTACAGAGAGTTTACTAAATTTAAAAAAGGTGAAGTAAAAGAAGTAATAGTAGAAGATATAATAGAGATCAAGCACGAAGAGGGTTCTCCTTTTGTGGAAGTTACAGAAGAAATTATTAAAGAAGAAGTTAAGTAGAATTTGTAATTAAAAGCACCGCAGGCTTCGCCTGCGGTGCTTTTGTATTTAGTTATTTATGTTTATTCTTCGTCTTGTGGCTTTTCTAGTGTCAGAGTCTCTATTCCTACGACTTCACCGGTGATTCGCATGACGTCTTTGTCTATCTTTCTAAACTCATGATTAGATTTATTGAAATGGTTCACGGTAGTTTCTAGAGCGTTACCAAGCTTGGTATGCATCTCCTCATAGCTCTTCAAATGTTTCCCGAGCTCGCCAACTCTTTTCACGATGTCTTTGGCACTTTCTTCTATTTGCATTGCTTTCAATCCCTGAAGGACTGTCTGCAAGTACGCAAGGAATGAAGTAGGGGAAACGATAATGACTTTGTATTTACTTGCAGCGCGCTGGATAAGGTTCTCTGTGTCTTCACTTATTGCTCCTATCTTATTAATAAGTAAGTCATAATAAATCGCTTCGTGAGGAATGAACATGAATGCGAAGTCCATCGTATTCTTATCTGGCTGAATGTATTTAGAAGTTTCTACAATTCTATTTTTCAAATCATTTACGAAAACTTTCTCCAATCTGTCTTTCTCTTGCTGATCACTTGTCTCTGAGATACGATTGTAATTCTCTAGTGAGAATTTGGAATCGACTGGAATCACTTTGTCTTTCACAAATACAACTGCATCCACAATGGTCCCATCGGGGAAGGGGTATTGCATTTGGTAAGAACCCGGTGGCATGACATTCTTCAAAAGGGTTTCTAAGTAGTATTCACCAAGGACTCCTCTTTGTTTTGGATTCTTCAGTATATCTTGCAAACTTTTGAGCTGGTCGGCGAATGAAACGACTTGCTTGTTCGTCTCATCAAGCCTCGTAATCTTCTCTGTAATATCGGCAATGATTCTGGAAGTCTCTGTGGATTGGTAGCGCATGGACTGACTTATTTCTTTCTGACTTTCTCCAAGCTTGCTATCAATAGTCCTTGAGAGTTCATTTATTTGAGTAAGTAAAAGTTGAACAGAATTGTCGCTTTTCTCTTCCGGTTTTTTCTTCGTAACTAAAACAACCCCGAGTATAATCCCGATAATAATAACTACTAAAAGTATAATAATTAAAGTTTGCATGTATATATTCTAACAAATTAAGAATTTTTACCTCTATTGACTTTTATATATATGTGTGATAATCTTATAATAAATTAAATTATAATAATTATGATGAAATCTATTTCTTTTGGTGCATGTTGTGCTTGTATTGCTATGATTATTTATATCCTATTTGATTCAAAAAATGGAGATTTATTTCCCGTAGTTTGCGTGGCCGCGATTGGAATTATTTTTGGCCTTATTTTTATAGGTTCAAAAAAAGAAAGTATCATTTAAAAAACAAGACGACACATAAAAACGGTGTTCAGAATATAATATCTGACCCGTTTTTTTTATTTTGTATCCTGTATTTAATTTTTATAAAAATCTACTATAGTGTTTATATCAATTTTCCTAAATAGTATTTAAGGGTGTAAATCCAATCTTCTTCATTATCAGGATTTTGCTCTTTCTGAGCAAGCATCCATTCTAAGTATCCGCGGTCAATGTTGGCAACCTCTCCTACAGTCTTTCCATTATATTTTCCGAAATTAAACATACTCATAAGTGAAGGTTTGGAAGAAATCTCTATCATTTTCTCTATGATTTGATCTTCTGTTGCTCCCTCGCCCCCTGACAAGGGGGAGATGCCGAAGGCAGAGGGGGTTTCTTTTATTTTATTAAAAAGTCTCTCGTATAATTTTTCCAACACTAGAACATCCCCAAGTGCATCATGGGCTGAAGCTTCTATATCTATATCAAGATAGTATCTCAAGTATTGGAGTTTGTATTGAGGAATAACATTCTCTTTATCTAATGCTCTGGCTACTCGCAATGTGCATATAAAATTGGTAGGAAAAATATCCTCCTTGAAAATTATCGCCAAGTCGAACTTTGCATTGTGAGCAACGACGACACTATCTGGATTTTCGAAAAGTTTTTTAACATCATTATAACTTTCACTCTCTTTGAATGCTTTCTTGTCGGCCACCATTTTATTCGTAATGTGAGTTATTGCGCTGGCTTCAGGAGGGATAGGGATGGAAGGCTTGTAAAGTTCATTAAAAGTACTTGACCGTTCTTTAGAATTAGGGTCGTCACTAGTCTTATAAGCTAACTGACAAACGAAATCCTTCTTGGGTTCATTGCCCGTAGTTTCCGTATCAAAGAATATAATTTTTTTCATACTAGTATTCTATCACAAATTTGATACAATATAAGTATGACATTACATGAACAAATCAAAAATAATATAAAAGAGTGCATGAAAGCAGGGGATAAGGTTCGCCTTGAAGTTATGAGAGGGTTGGTCACTGCATTTACCAATGAAATGGTGGCGACAGGTAAGACCCCGCAAGATTTACTCACAGATGAGGAAGCTATCAAGGTTATCACTCGAGCCTCAAAGCAAAGGAAAGATTCCATAGAGCAATTCACAAAGGGAGGGCGTATGGATCTAGTAGATGTTGAGCAAGCTCAACTTGCTATACTCGAAGAATTCTTACCGAAGCTAATGGAGAAGAACGAGATTGAAAAAGTTGTAAATAATAAAATTGCAGAGCTCGGAGTTATAGACCCTACAAAAAAGGGAATGTTTATGGCATCTATAATGAGAGATTTGAAAGGTAAGGCTGATGGTAGTTTAGTAAAAGAAGTAGTTGATATATTATTCGTTTAAATTTTTAAATCAAATGAAAATCATTTTACGTTGGATTATAATTTCAGTTGCAGTTTTCTTAACTACTAAAATCATTTCTGGTATTAGTATTGATCCTATTTGGTCGGCACTCATTGTCGGTACATGTCTTACATTGTTCAACATGTTCATCAGACCAATTATCAAAATATTGACCCTACCAATAAATTTAATAACTCTAGGATTATTTTCTTTGGTTATAAATGGAGCAGTTTTCTGGTATCTAGGAACTTTTATAGATGGATTTACTGTTAGTACTTTTAATGCCGCATTTTTTGGTTCTCTCGTTGTCTCTATCATTAACTGGATACTTTCAAAAGTTTTTCATTTTGATTAATCATGCTCTCAATTGCCTTCATAAAGCAATTTGCTGCTTCTCATGCAGATATTGCATATATACTTATCGTACTTGGAGTCTTACTTGAAGGTGAGATAATGGTTGTTCTTGCTGGGATATTTGCTCATCTGGGTTCGATAAATATCTTCGCTGCATTTACGGCTACTTTACTCGGGTGTAGTCTGAAATCACTAATAGGTTATAGTTTGGGTTATTATTTTAATTGTAAGCATTCACACAGGCCTATTCTTTGCCAAGCAGAAAAACGTGTTAACTATTTTCTACCCAATTTTTATAAGAAGCCATTTCTATCTTTATTTCTTTCCCGTTTTTTAATTCTCGGTATATATTGGTTTGCGCTTGTCTACGCTGGTTATAAAAAGGTAAATATAAAGACTTTCATAAAAGCAGAAATCTCGTCATTTATCTTTTGGTCTGTTATAATGCTATCACTAGGATATTTCTTTAGCTACACAGCTTTATCTATTAGTCGAGATGTTCGTAATTTTTTAGGGATTCTTCTTCTTTTCTTTATCGGGTTCTTTGTTTTAGAAAAGATTATAGCTCTTTTTATTGAATTATTTGAAATTAAAAATAATAAGTGTGAATAAATAATTCTGCCTTCGCATAAAGCTCTGGCAAAACAATATATGTGTATATTTAAAAAAAGAAAAATATGTGTGACTCATAGTGGGACTTTCCATGCTGATGATCTTTTTGCTACAGCAACTCTCTCAATATTAAATAAAGGAAATATTAAAATAATTAGAACTCGAGATCCAAAGATGTTTGCGAAAGCAGATTATCTATATGATGTCGGTGGAGAGAATGATGCATCTGTAAATCATTTTGATCACCATCAGAAGGGTGGTGGTGGAACAAGAGAGAATGGAATCCCGTATTCTTCTTTTGGTTTGATTTGGAAAACTTATGGAGAGCAAATTTGTGGAAGTAGAGAAGTTTCAGAAATGATTGAGAACAAGATAGTTTGCCCTATCGATGCTATTGATAACGGTATTGATTTGGTGAAGTCTATATTTCCAGGTATCTATCCTTATTCCGTTGAAGCTATCTTCCTTTCAGAAATTCCTACCTGGAAAGAAGAGAATAATAATATAGATAAGATATTTAAAAAACAGGTAAATAAGGTTGTGGAATTATTGAGAAGAGAAATAAAAATAGCCAAAGACGACATAGAGGCAGAAGATATTTTACTAGATGCTTATCATAAATCAGAAGATAAAAGATTGATAATTATTAGTAAAAATTTTCCTCGGTATTTATATCAGAATGTTTTATCTAAATTAGCAGAACCTATATATTTGATTTTCCCTAGTGGGCATAGTAGTCTCTGGAAGATAGAGGCAATTAAAAAGTCACCAGATGTTATGGAAAGTAGGAGGAATTTCCCTGAGAGTTGGAGGGGAATTCTCAACGATAATAAAAAGTTACAAGAAGTTTCAGAAATTCCAGACATAGTTTTCTGTCATCAAAGTGGATTTCTTGCTGAAACTTTTTCTAAAGAAGGAGCGATAAAACTTGCTCTAAAAGCATTAATAATGTAAGGTGTCAATATAATATGTTTATAGATGAAATAAAATTTTATGCGAAGGCTGGAACCGGTGGAGACGGGGTTGTTCGTTGGCGTCGAGAGAAGTTCGTAGACAAAGGAGGACCTAACGGTGGAGACGGAGGAAAAGGTGGCGATATCTACGCTGTCGCTGTTTCTGATATTCATTTACTTTCTAAATATAAACACAAAAAAGAATGGAGAGGTAACGACGGATTTGAAGGTGCTGGTGGAAGTAGAAAGGGAAAGGATGGGTTAGATACTGTCATCGAATTACCTGTCGGCTCAGTTATTACAAACATCGAAAGTGGCGGTTCTGTCTCCCTTGATTATCCTGGTCAAAAGGAATTACTTCTTAAGGGAGGATTTGGTGGTTATGGTAATGAGCAATTCAAAACTTCAATAAATACAACTCCTACAAAAGCCACAAAGGGTAAGGTAGGTGAGCAAGGTAATTTCAAGATAGAATTACAGCTTTTTGCAGATGTAGGACTTGTGGGTCTTCCAAATGCAGGTAAGTCATCACTTTTGAATGCTGTCACTAATGCATCAGCAAAGATTGGTAGTTATCAATTCACAACTTTGGATCCAAACCTTGGGGATTTCTTTGGTTTTACTATTGCCGATATTCCGGGTCTTATCGAGGGGGCTTCAGAAGGTAAAGGATTGGGTATTAAATTTTTAAGACACATAAAGAGAACTAGAATGCTCGCGCATCTGGTCTCTCTAGAGAATGAGAATCCTATGAAAGTCTACAAACAGATAAGAAAGGAATTGGGGAGTTATGACGAATCTCTTCTGGAAAAAGATGAGGTTATTATCCTTACGAAAGCTGATGTATTAGACTTAGATAAAAAAACAGACCAGAAAAAAATAGAGAAAATTAAAAAGGAGTTTGAGAAGACAGGAAAGCCAATTTTTACTCTTTCTCTCTATGATGATGAGTCAGTTAAAAATTTAATGGATGAGCTTGTAAAATTGTTAAGAAAATAATATAGTATAGAAGTCGGTCTTATTAAATATATTACCGAATGTTTTGTTAGATATATGCCTTGTTAGCTCAGTTGGTAGAGCAGCTCCCTCTTAAGGAGATGGTCGTAGGTTCGACTCCTACACGAGGCACATGGAAAAGTTTAAATTTAATAAAGCCCCAGACGCAATTCAATTAGATATTACTTTTAATGAAAAGGAAGAAGTGAATAATTTATCTATTGAAGATAAGAATAATATTTTCAAGAAGGAAGAATTAGATGAATTGTATTCAGGTAATGATAATAGGGAACAATTTGAAATTTCTAATCGTATTAAGCAGGAAAAATTAGACAATAAAAACAGTATAGAACATATAAAAAGTGTAATTAGCCGTAAAAAAACACCAACTTCGAAAAGTAAATTCAAATATATTGGTAGAAATCTATCAATAGAGGAAATAGAAAGACGCAATAATCTTAAATAACCCTTATAAATAAGCCTATTTATAAGGGTTATTTATTTAATAATAAATATATATAAAATGCTTGACTTCTTTTTAGATATGTATATAATAGTCCTTACAGTCTGATTGCATCTGGCTGTTTTAATTTCTTTGAAATTTAAATAGGTATAAGTTCTCATAATCACTTTTTTTAAAGACGAGGTTTTTATGAGGACAAAACATAAATCAAGCAAGTAAATCTCGCAGGTGCGAGATATATTCCACAGCGTGTGGAATGAATAACCAGTTTAAAGGAAACAAAGTATTTTTTATTTTGTTCCGTTCTATTCGACCGATACAATTTATTGTATTTAGGTTTTTAAAATAGAGTTTGATCCTAGCTCAGGATGAACGCTGGCGGCGTGGATAAGGCATGCAAGTCGAACGGACTTTTTATTTCCAGAGATGAGATTACATCAAGTCAAAGGTCGTTTAAAGTTAGTGGCGAACGAGGTAGTAATACACAGGAACTTCCCCCTAAGTCGCGAACAACGCACCGAAAGGTGTGCTAATACGCGATAGTCTCTCCGGAGTAAAGTTTTTCGCTTAGGGAAAGGCCTGTGAAGTATCAGCTAGTTGGCAGTGTAATGGACTACCAAGGCTATGACGCTTAGGGGAGCTGAGAGGCTGACCCCCACCGATGGGACTGAGACACGGCCCATACACCTACGGGTGGCTGCAGTCGAGAATCTTCCGCAATGGACGAAAGTCTGACGGAGCGACGCCGCGTGATTGATGAAGCTCTTCGGAGTGTAAAGATCTTTTATGAGGGAAGAAGTTTATTGACGGTACCTCAGGAATAAGGGGCTCCTAATCTCGTGCCAGCAGGAGCGGTAATACGAGAGCCCCGAGCGTTATCCGGAATTATTGGGCGTAAAGGGTGCGTAGGTGGTCATGTTAGTCGTTTGTTAAATCCTTGGGCTTAACCTAAGAACTGCGAACGAAACGGCATGACTTGAGAGTGTGAGGGGTATAGGGAACTAATAGTGTAGGGGTGAAATCCGTTGATATTATTGGGAACACCAAAAGCGAAGGCACTATACTGGCACATATCTGACACTCAAGCACGAAAGCGTGGGTAGCGAATGGGATTAGATACCCCAGTAGTCCACGCCCTAAACGATGATCTCTAGTCTTTCGGAGTATCGACCCTCTGAGAGACGTAGCTAACGCGTTAAGAGATCCGCCTGGGAAATACGGCCGCAAGGCTAAAACTCAAAGGAATAGACGGGGACTTGCACAAGTAGTGGATTATGTGGTTTAATTCGACGATAAACGAAGAACCTTACCAAGGTTAGAAATCAACGTGAAAGCCCCGAGAAACCGGGGCCCTCGCAAGACTAGTTGACAGGTGATGCATGGCCGTCGTCAGTTCGTGGTTTGAATTGTTCCCTTAAGTGGGGTAACGAACGCAACCCTCGTCGTGTGTTATAAGTGTCACACGAGACTGCCCCAACCAAAGTAGATAATTATCATTTGATAATTGTATATTTCGGTTGGGGAGGAAGGAGAGGATGACGCCAGGTCAGCATGTCCCTTGATACCTTGGGCTACACACATAATACAATCGCATCTACAACGGGCAGCGACGGGGTAACCCTGAGCGAATCCTAATAAAAGATGCGTCAGTTCGGATTGGGGGCTGCAACTCGACCCCATGAAGTTGGAATTACTAGTAATCGCGGGTCAGATATACCGCGGTGAATACGTTCTCAAGTCTTGTACTCACCGCCCGTCAATTCAAGGGAGCCGGGAATACTCGAAATCTCTCCAGACGGAGGGCCTACAGTAAGCTCGGTGACAGGGAATAAGTCGTAACAAGGCACGGGTAGCGGAAGCTGTTCGTGGAATAATTCAATTTGAAATCGATCTCTCATCTTCATTTATGAAGTGAGTCGATCTTATTGAGTCGATATTGTGTAGCTCAATTGACTACACAATGGTCTAGATGTGCTATGACCTAAAAGTACATTGACTGATGGAAAGACATCTAGAACGGAACAAAATTAAGAATACTTTAGCTGGATTGATTTATGATATACCTTATTTAAATAAAGAAAAATAAAAACTTCTGATTAAAATCAGAAGTTTTTATTTTTAGATAGATATATCTATTTTTTTATATTAAAGATTAATAAATAAAAATCCTCTCAGATATAAATCTGAGAGGATTTTTATTTATGTGCTTGAGCCAGCGGGTGCTAAACTCCAACACAATTGCATATGTGAGTGCAGCCGCTGGCTTAAACACACAACGGGCTTCACATAAACTTATTATATCGTATGTCTAAATAAAATGCTAGATACATAAAATACAAAATCCCTCCGATTGCTCGGAGGGATTTTGCTATGCAATTGTTTCAGTTAATATAAATATGACTGAACGTTGGAACTAACTCACTAAACTGAGTATAGCAAATTGTTTGCTTCTTGTCAAGTGTTTTATTATCTGATATACTCTGTAAGGTTTGTATTGGATAGACACGCTCTAATTTATTAGAGTGAGGAAAGTCCGGGCACATAGTCTATTTAATTAGATAAGTGTAGTGGGTAATACCCATCCTCCGCAAGGAGCGAGGTGCGAGCAGAGACGCTATAAACTCGAAAGGGAATAGCATCCAGTAATGGATGAGTCTTCATATAAATTCGTAAGAATGAAATTGAAGGTTGAAACGGCTAAATCCTTACATGTGTGCAAGATCGTGTTCCGACTTCGGTCGGAAAGAATCGCTTGAGGTGTAGAGTAATCTACATCCTAGATAAATATCTATCACCCTGACAACTTGTTGGAAGGGCACAGAACCCGGCTTATAGATACAAATCAATTATATGAAAAACACCATGTCCAAAGCATGGTGTTTTTCATATTTTTTATTTATTTTCAGTTTGTAACACATAGTGACGACCGTCACGATGCGTTACATTTTTATTTATACAAAATTTATTTTTAAAAATAATTTTATATTTTTCTGTTAAATATTTTTTTATAATTTTTTATTTTAAAAAATAATTTTAAAATAAAAAAGTTATCCACAGTTTTTTTGTAAAAAACTATTGCAGTATTTTTTTATTTGTAAGATAATATATGTGTGAGTATGATTAATTTTTTTACAAAATATTTTTTATAAAAAAATTTTGTAAGGTCGTGAAATCATACATCTTTTAAAAATAATTTTTCAAAAAAATATATGGCAGCAAAAAAGAAAGCAGCTAAGAAGGTAGTTAAGAAAGTTGCAAAGAAAGTTGTAAAGAAAGTAGCAAAGAAAGGAAAGAAGTAATTTCCTAACATAGCTTATTTAGAAAATCCCCTCTCTATCGGGGATTTTCTTTTTGCTAAACCATATTATAATGGTCGCACTAACATTTTTAATAAATGTTTAAGTGTGCTAAAATATAGAAGTTATGAATATAATAAAAGGATTATTTGGAAATGAGAATGAGAAAACCATTAAGAAATGGAGGCCTATTGTAAGTAAGATAAACGATTTAGAAGATAGCTTTAAACTATTAGACGATACAGACTTTGCTATTAAAACAGCTGAATTTAAAACCAGACATACCAACGGAGAGTCACTCGATGATTTATTACCAGAAGCCTTCGCTTTGGTTCGTGAAGCTTCTAAAAGAGTTCGCAATGAAAGACACTATGATGTTCAGATGATAGGAGGTATTGCTCTTCATAAGGGTAACATAGCAGAGATGCGTACTGGTGAAGGTAAGACTCTCGTCGCTACTTGTCCTGCGTATTTAAATGCACTCACTGGGCTTGGTGTTCATATCGTCACAGTGAATGACTATCTCTCTCGTCGTGATGGAGTTTGGATGGGTTCATTATTCTCTATGCTCGGTATTTCTGTTTCAGTTGTAAACTCTCAGAACACTTCTTATATCTTTGATCCATCACATATAGACAGGGAAGAAGATGAGGAAAAAGAATTAAGTGCATTTAAAGTTCAATACGAATTTCTACGACCTTGTTCCAGGAAGGAAGCTTATGATTGTGATATCGTCTATGGAACTAATAACGAGTTTGGTTTTGATTATCTTCGTGATAACTTAGCTAATCGTATAGACAATGTTGTCCAGAGGAATCATTACTTTGCTATTGTGGACGAGGTAGACTCTATACTTATCGATGAGTCTCGTACTCCACTTATTATCTCATCTGCCGCAGAAGATAGTGAAGATTTATATTATACTTTTGCAGATATTGCAAAGAGCTTAACTCCCGAAGAGGATTATACTGTTGATGAGAAGCTTAGAGCAATATCTCTAACTGATGCAGGTATCACAAAATCAGAAGGATTACTAGGTATTTCTGATATTTACACAGAGAAGGGTATCAAGTATGTGCATCACTTAGAGACCGCTGTAAAAGCGCGTGCTCTTTATGAGAATAATAAAGATTACGTTGTAAAAGATGGAGAAGTTATTATAGTAGACTCATTCACAGGAAGACTTCAACCCGGCCGTCGTTGGAGTGAAGGTCTTCATCAAGCTATTGAAGCCAAAGAGGGGGTAAAGATAGAGAAGGAGACTCGTGCTGTCGCTTCTATTACTTTTCAGAATTATTTCCGTTTTTATAAGAAGCTAGCAGGTATGACAGGAACAGCTGAAACTTCCAAAGAAGAATTTATGAAAGTTTACGGACTCGATGTTATTGTTATTCCTACTCATCGTCCTGTTGAGAGAAAAGATTTTAATGATTTAATTTATCAAACAGAGAAAGGTAAGCTCGAAGCAGTAGCCACCAAGGTTAAAGAACTTTATAAAAAAGGTCAGCCAGTCCTCATCGGTACAGTATCCATTGAGAAGAATGAACTTCTCTCTGCCTATCTTACACAAGCTGGTATTCCTCATACAATTCTGAACGCAAAGAATCATGAAAGAGAAGGAGAGATAATAGCAAATGCTGGTCATAAGAGTGCTGTGACTGTCGCTACAAACATGGCAGGAAGAGGAGTGGATATAAAGCTTGGAGGTGTTCCATTCGATCAAGAGAAATATGAAGAAGTAAAAGCCAATGGAGGACTTTTCGTAATAGGAACAGAAAGACACGAAGCAAGACGTATAGACAATCAGCTTCGTGGACGTTCCGGTAGACAAGGTGATCCAGGAGGAACTCAATTCTTCGTATCTTTGGAAGATGATCTAATGCGCATATTCGGATCTGATCGCATAAAGACTATGATGGGTAAATTCGGAATCCCAGAAGAACAGCCTATTGAGAATCGATTTATCTCAAATACTCTAGAAAATGCACAAGCAAAAATAGAGGGGTTCCATTTTGATTCTCGTAAGAATACTCTTGAATATGACAATGTGATGAATCATCAGAGAAAAGTTATATATCAAAGAAGGAGAACTATGCTAAATGGAGATTATGAAGAGATTGAAAGATTTTTGAATAATTTATGCATAGATAATTCTAATCTAGAAGATATGATTATAAAGAAGAGGGCTTCGTTAGGAGATGCTACATTCTTTGAAACGGTTAGAAGAATAGCTCTTTATGTTACAGATAATCTTTGGGTAGAGCATTTAGAGACTATGGAGTATACTCGCTCATCAGTGAATCTTCGTGCTTATGGACAGAGAGAGCCACTTATAGAATACAAGAAAGAAGGATTAAGATTGTTTAGAGAAATGGAAGTTGCATTCAAAGAACAAGTCATATCTCTTATCAGTACTATGAATGTAGAAGGGGAAAGAGAAGCTGAGCAGGTAGTAGAAGAGGCTCATTCTCTAATATTAAGTAGCTCCGATGGTAATGATACTCCTCTAACTAAAAGGAGAGAGTCTCCAAAAGTTGGACGCAATGACCCCTGTCACTGTGGGTCTGGCAAGAAGTTTAAGAACTGTCACGGGCTAAATTAGCAAGTCCCCCGAACATTTTAGTAAATGTTTTAGGGAAATAATTTTGTAAAATATATTGGTAAATAAGGGTTTTTATAAGACAAAGATTGATAGATGTCAAAAAGTGTCTTATAACCTTATTTTAAAGGCTTATTTTGCCATACAAATCATATATCTGTCAATGAAGTAAACATAAAAAACCCTTATTATATAAGGGTTTTTTATGTTTGACGACTATTAAAATTATGTTATAACCATTGACTTTTGTAGCTCATTGTGCTAGTATATAAGGAGTTCCAAGTATGTTGTTATTACTAACCTAGTAATGATGTATAAGGAATTTTTAGTTTTAAGTTGATTTGATCTATCACAAAGGCTTAAGCTAATCCACTTTGAAGGTGGCGTTTGGCAGACCGAAACTGCTGATTATGCATACAAACAAGATTTCAAAGGTTTTACAGTCGTTCGTAGTCTTTCCAATGTTCGCTATGACTATGCCATTCGCAAGTCTTAGTACATTGCCAAGTCTCGCTGTAAATACTCCCAAGATTTCGAGTGAAGTTTCTGTGATAACAACACAAGAAGATGAATCTCGTAAGAAGAAGGCAGAGGCAATCGATTCATATTTTGAATCTCACGATGCTCCGCTAAAAGGTTACGGAATGAAATTCGTTCTTGAAGCCGAGAAGAATGATATAGACTGGAGGTTACTCGCAGCTATATCCATGAGAGAAACAACAGGAGGTAAGTTTGCTTGTAAGAATCCTAAAGCACCTTATAACAACTTCGGTTGGGGCTCATGTAAATGGGGATTTGAGTCTATAGATAAATCTATAGAACACATATCTAAGACATTAGGAGGTAATAATGAAAATGTAAAACATTACAAACCTGAAATGACTTCAGATCAAATCCTTAAGAAATACAATCCAGACTCTATAGTTCCTGGTTACTCTAAACAAGTAATTAAAATAATGAAGGAAATAGAAGCGGATGAAGTAATAATTTAATACAACAAAAGAAATCTCCATAGGCCTTGCCTATGGAGATTTCTTTTGTTGTATTTCTTGTTTTTTCTATTCAACCTTCTTTAGTTTCTCTATCATTATACTTTTCTCACCATTCCTTACTGTAACTTTTCCTTGGATTGCGATGATTGTATCTTTTACGAGTATCTCTTTATTGGGCTCATATAATTTGGTGAATATTACAGCCTCAATGCTTCCAGAGTAATCTCCAAGCTTTAGAAATGCCATACGGTCGTTCTTTTTGGTTGTGACAATTTTAATATCATCTATAACAGCTAGGACTGTCACAGCTACTCCATCTTTTAATTGAACTTTTATCTTCTTTATTAAAGTTCCAAGTTTTTCTATTTTCTCTCTATAAGCATTTAGTGGGTGACCAGAAATGTAGAGACCGAGAAGCTCCTTTTCCCAAGTAAGCTTGTCTTTTATGGGTGCTTCTGGCTGTTCTCTTAATGTAAGCTTGGTCTCTATGCCTCCAATAGAACCAAAAAGTGAATCTTGGTTCGCTACGTTTTTGTGCTCCTTATTGAAAGATAGAAGTATTTCTAAATTACCGATTATCATATTCCTCTCAGAGAGTTCATCCATAGCTCCAGATTTGGCGAGGGCTTCTACTGACTTTTTGTTAAGATTTTTATGATTGATTCTTTCAAAGAAGTCGGCAAGAGATTTGTATTTACCGCCTACCTTTCTCTCTTCTATTATCGCATCTGCTATATCAGTGCCTAGATTTTTAATTGTATAAAGTCCAAAGCGTATAGTTCTATCTGTCGCTTCATTACTTCCTCTTATCACAGTAAATCCACCGAAACTCTCATTTATATTTGGAGGTAAAACTTTGATTCCCATTTTCTCGCACTCATGGACTATTTCAGCCACCTTCTCTATGTCACCTGATTCAGATGTCATAATAGCCGTCATATACTCCACAGGGTAGTTTGCTTTCATAAATGATGTCTGGTAAGCCACAAGCCCATAACTTGCAGCATGAGCCTTACCGAATCCATAAGCAGCAAATGGTTCAATGAGTGTCCAGATTTCTTGAGCTTTCTTTGGTGTCATTCCATTCTTTACGAAACCTTCTAGAAGCTTACCTTTCTCAGCTTCCATGACCTCAGGAATTTTCTTACCCATAGCCTTACGAAGCTTGTCAGCTTCAAGCCAAGAGTAACCAGCGAGCCCAATAGCCGTCATTAGAACATCATCTTGATATGTAATAATTCCGTAAGACATATTTAATATGTCTTTAAGTCTCGGATCAATATAAGTTATTAATTTAGGATTATGTTTACGTTTGATATATTCAGGTATCATTTCCATGGGTCCTGGACGGTAGAGAGCCACCATAGCATTGATATCGTGGATTGTAGTTGGCCTTAGTTCCTTCAGATATCTAGTCATACCAGAACCGTTTAATTGGAATAGTCCCATAGTTTCTCCACGAGCTAGCATTTCGAAAGTTTTCCTATCTCGCAAGTCTATTCTATCTATATCAATATCTATGTTGTGAGTTTTCTTTACTAAGTCTACAGCAAGAGCAAGTATCGCCAAGTTTTTAATTCCAAGGAAGTCAAACTTTGGTAATCCAGCATCCTCGATGCTGTACATGTCGTATTGAGTTATTATATTTCCACCTTTAGGGTCAAGCTGAACAGGGGAGAATTCGTATATAGGACGAGGAGCCATCACAACTCCAGCAGCGTGAACTGAGATATGGCGAACACACCCTTCCATTTTCTTGGCTAAGTCTATAATCCTTTTTACTACAGATACATCTATTTCTATCTGATTTTCTTTTTTCGGAATCCCTTTCTTGTAAGCACTTTTTAATTCAGGAACTATATCAATAGCATGATCGATGGTCATAGCAGATCCTTGAGAGCCAAGTGGAATCATACTTGATATTCTGTCACCAACACTGTATGGGTAGCCCAAAGCACGAGCGACGTCTTTCACGGAACCTTTTGCCATCATAGTTCCAAATGTACCTATCTGAGCAACCTTATCCTCGCCATATTTCTGTTTAGCATATTGGATAACTTCATCTCGACGATTATCGGCGTAGTCCATATCTATATCTGGAAGTGATGGTCTCTCTGGGTTTAGGAATCTTTCGAATGGTAATTTGTAGGCAATAGGGTCAACTTTTGTAATACCAGTAAGGTAAGTAGTGAGAGAGCCAGCGACAGAACCTCTGATGTTCGTGTAAATACCATTCTCACGCGAGAATTTTAGAAGGTCAGATACGACTAGGAAGTAGGCAGGGTAACCCTTTTGTTTAATAACACCAAGCTCATACTCTAGTCTGTCGATGTATTCTTTTGTTTGCTCTAGTCCTCTATAAGAGAATCCTTCATAAGCTAGTTTCTTCAAGACCTCATCAGCTGTTGTCCCTTCTGGTATCGGAAAGTCTGGGAAGTAAGCAGTTCCTAATTCGAGGTCGTAATCCTCACACAAATCTGCAACCATTTTTGTATTTAATACTGCTTCTGGTATATCTTTGAAATATTTAAGTGCAGTTTTCTCATCGATAAGAGAGAAGTCATCTACTCCGAATTCTAGGCCTGTTCCTTCCTTGCCACTTACAACTCCAGTATTAACAGCGAGGAGTGTACTATGAGCATCATGGTCGTTAATGCATAGATAGTGCGAGTCTTGTCCTGCGACAACAGGGATGCCCCACTTTTTACCAAGAGAAATAATTCCCTTACGAAGTCTCTCATCATTTTCAACATGAGGGTGTGAGTGAACTTCAAGGAAATAATTCTCTTTACCGAAAATTTCTTGATGCTCCTTTATGAGGGCATCTGCTTTTTCAAAATTACCATCTAGAACAGAGCGAGAAAGTTGACTTCCCATACATCCAGAAAGACAGATGATACCGTCACTGTATTTGCGAAGAATTTCTTTATCCATTCTAGGTTTATAGTAGTAACCTTCGAGGTTGGCGATGGAGACTAAGTGCATCAAATTCTTGTAGCCTTGTTTGTTCTTGGCTAGTAAGGTAAGGTGGTATCTTTTGTTGTCTATTCCTGGCTCCTTATCAGCTCGGCCTCTCTCGGCTATGTAAGCCTCAACCCCGATAATTGGCTTTATGCCAGCCTTTTGGGCCTCTTTATAGAGCTCTATGGCTCCGTACATGTTGCCGTGGTCAGTGATAGCTAAGGCATTCATACCATTCTTTTTACACTGTTTTACCATGTCTGGAATCTTTGAAAGTCCATCCAATAGGGAATAATGTGAGTGTGTATGAAGGTGTATTAAGTTAGAATTAAGCTCAGCTTTTTCCATTTCATTAGTATAACAAATAAGGTATTATAGTTCTATATGGACAAGCCAGTTAAAAATATACGATATGTGGTTGGTATAGATGAAGTAGGGAGGGGTCCTTTGGCAGGACCTGTGGCGGTTTGTTCTTTTTTATCTAAAGATGATGAATTTTTATTGTCTTGTTCGAATATAGATTATTTAAAAGAAAAGAAATTACCGAAATTAAAAGATTCAAAAAAGCTTTCAAAGAAGCAGAGAGAAGTTTGGTTTGAATATTTGAAAGTCGCAAAAACTGAAGACAAATGCTCCTACTCTGTATCTTTTGTATCTCCAGAAAATATTGATAAATTTGGAATTGCAAAATGTATACAAAAAGCTCTGGATGAATCTTTGGACAAAGTTGCTTCACATAATTTAAATAAAGTCGCTTCACAGGAATTACCAAATTTTCCCCGCTTTACCCAGAGAGGCGAGCCCTACGCGGATGAAAATTTGGGAATTCCTGCTTCGCTTAATTCGCTGTACATTTATCTTGATGGGGGATTACATGCTCCAAAAGAATATATTAATCAAGAGACAATTATAAAAGGGGACGAGCTTCATCCTGTGATTTCTATGGCTTCTATAATAGCAAAAGTATCACGAGATAGAATTATGGAAAAATATGCGAAAGAATATCCTGAATATGGATTTGAAAAACATGTTGGATACGGAACCAAAGCACACTATGAAGCCATTAAAAAGCACGGGCAAACTCCAATCCACCGCAAAACTTTCATACATTAAATTTATTATACAATTTACATTTAAGGAACGGCCGTTTCTTAAATGTAAATTGTGTTTTTTGATAAACGTAGATTTCTAGTAATTCTTATTTAGCCAATTTTCTATATCTTTCTTGTCATCTTTTAGCCAAGATATATTGGATTCTGCTTTTTCGTAAGCTTGGGCTAAGGTTCTTTCTGAACCAGGAGCTACGTTTTTAGAGAAGAATTTTTTAATATCTTTAAGTTCTTTTTGAGTTGTGTAATTACTAATAGGAGTTAGTATTCTTGACAAAGAGTGGCCCCCGTCACCATATTTTTTAATAATTATTTTCCAATTTTCTTTTATAAATTCCCATGTTATATCTTTAGCCCATTTATTCCTCCATATCATTGATAAGAATTGAGATGCATCCTGGTCTCTAATATCTTTAGACATTATAAAATCAAGAGTTTTCTTAATAATCTTCTCATCTTTGAATTGTGTTAAGGCTCTAACGCATCTATTCTTATCCTCCTGGATTTCACTTTCCCCATACATTGTTTTAAATATCTGCCAATCTTTAGCATTACCATTTTTAGCGACAATAGAATAAACAGCAGACCTCACATCAGAATCTATTGATTTTATATTTCTATTGTTAAATATTGTCTTAGCCTCTTTTATTATTTTTTTATCATTATAAAATCCAGCTTGAGATACAGCTAAGCTCCTCAAGAATATTTCATTATGAGTTTCTTCTTGTTTCTTATCAAATCCAATCTTTTCTGCTATAGGAGAGAATAAGGACAGTACATATTTTTGGTATTTTTCTTCTAAGTTTTTATTTGTTATAAGTTTATCTATCTCATTTATTCCTCTTGTAATTTCAGACCAGACTATGTATTCAGTTTCATCTTTATAGCAAAGACAAAATTCAAGCGCTTCACTTGTCTTTATATATCCACCTTCTGCTAATGCAAAAATATCACGAATTATACCTAGTCTGTCTATGACAGGCATGTGATTATCAGTTATTTCTTTCTTTATATTATTTAAAATATCATTATTATAATGAACTCGAATGAAAGAGTTTTCCCCATTATTTATTTTATCAGATATTTTGTAAAATAATTTTATTTTCTTTTTATCCAGAAAGATTTTCTTTTCATTATTAGAGACAGGAATTTGCCATAAATTTTTATCTTTATTATTTTCTCTTGATATTCTGTTAGAGAAGAATTTTTCTTGAGTTAGCCAAGGATTTGAATTATGGCTGGGAATAGTTATGAGAGGGTATCCTTTCTGCTTGGTCCAGGTATTCATCATCTTCCTTACTGGTTTACCACTTATCTTTTCAAAAGAATCCCAGAGGTCTATGGTCTTTGTGTTTTTATAGCTGTGTTTTTTTAGATAATACCTAAGTCCATTTTTGAAGTCACTCTCACCGATATAATCAGAAAGCATTCTTATGACAGAAGCTCCTTTTGAGTAAGATATTTTGTCGAAAATTTCACTTATCTCATTCGGGTGGTGGACTTCTATCTCTATTGGGTGTGAATTATTAAGACTATCAAGTTCTAGTGCGACGTTATGGTCTGATACTAAGAACTGATTCCATATTTTCCAGTGAGGGAATATCTCATCGATTGCTAAGTATTCTATATAAGAAGCAAATCCTTCATTCAACCAAAGGTCTGTCCACCAATGCATTGTGACTAGGTTACCGAACCATTGATGTGCTAACTCGTGAGCAATCACGAGGGCTACCCATTGCTTGTTTGATAAGGAAGAGTGTTCTTCATCTACAAGTATCGCAGTTTCTCTGAAGGTTATTGCTCCCCAGTTCTCCATTGCCCCACTTTCAAAATCAGGAATAGCAATTAAGTCCATGTTTGGCATAGGGTATTTAATGTCAAAATATTCTTCGAAGAATTCTAATGATTTGATAGCGACATCAAGTGCAAATTTTGATTGGTGTATCTTGCCTTTAGTTGTGAATACTCTCACTTGAACACCATCTTTTGTTCTACCTTCTATACTTTCAAACTCGCCAGTTATAAACGCGAGTAGATAAGTAGACATAATAGGGGAAGGCGAGAATGAGATTATCTTATATCCAGCACTATGTTCCTGTATGCTTATCGGCATTGTGTTCGAGATAGCATCATGGTGTTCTGGAATTATTAGTGAGATTTCAAATACAGCTTTATGCGCAGGTTCATCAAAGCAAGGGAAAGCCCTCCTCGCATCTGTCGCTTCGAATTGCGTAGTGGTAAGGTATTTCTCTTCTCCATTTAGCATGTATTTACTTTTGTAAAGTCCTCTTAAATTATCTTTTATTATTCCAGAGAAAATTATAGAAAGTTTTCCATTTCCTT
>Ga0209800_10000395_pt1 | contig 72511 bp, 68 predicted proteins | sample Higcelweek8metaG_FD_187174 | JGI IMG/M metagenome (GOLD analysis project Ga0209800, IMG submission 187174) | Freshwater pond sediment microbial communities from the University of Edinburgh, under environmental carbon perturbations - High... | ecosystem: Environmental > Aquatic > Freshwater >... | reverse complement strand
TAAACCGAAAACATGGAAGGGGCAAAAGGCTGTTTATCTCAATCCGCTACCAGATACAAGAATAAAGCTGGAGCAAAAGGTTTCATGAATTATTTAAATCACGCGACAACTATGTTGACACATTCCGACATCGCTGTGGTTGGTACTCCACACTTGAATACTATCGTGTATTCACTGTATGCATGTGCTTTAGGCTATAATATTCGATTCAATGATTTTAATTTTCAATATCGTGAGATCGAGTGGCATAATTATAGATTCTTTTTTGAAACCTGCTCACAAAAAGAAGAGCTTATTGATTTACAACTCCATTTGATTGAATCCGAACTCTTGCAAGCAATAGGGAGAGCACGAGTGTTAAGAGAAGATTGCACAGTTATGGTATTTTCTTCATTACCCATAACGGGAGCAAAGTTTCAATACTTTGATGATATAAAAACCCCAGTGAGTGCCTAATTTATTTATGCACTTACTGTCCTTGTTGGATAAACTGTGTTTTCAGATAAGAATCTTTCAATATCAGTCATTTTAAATAGCTTTCTTCCACCAATTTGAATGAAAGGTAGCTGGTCTTTAGACGCCAGAGAGTAAACTGTTGATGGTTTAATTCTCAATACTTCTGAAATTTCATATGCAGTTAGTAATTTTTCCATTTTAACCCTCTTTTATTATTCATTAGTTGTTCTTGATTATAATCGTTTTTTCTATTGAAGTGTGAAGTTAGCTTGATCTTGAATTTCACGAATATCTGCAAAATCATCCTTGGCATCAATGTGATGATACAATTCGGACATCGAATTAGAGCTATGGCCAATTATCGATTGAATTCGCAGGATGTTGATTCCGGAATTGATAAGTTTTGAATTCCACCTGTGTCTATAACTGTGCAGTGTAATATTTTTGGCTTTGAAATCAACACCGAGCATTTTCAATTGCTCTTGAAACTTCAGAATCAAATATTTTACAGCCATGGGTTCATTTGGATACTGTGAGTAAAAAATATATGAAGCATCAGTACCATACGGATTATCATCAATCAAATCTTTAATTGCGTTAGCTACAAAGTCAGGTATGGGGCAGATTCGATTTTTTCCAGATTTTGTTTTTTCATTTTGAAGTTTTAAGCCAGAATTGTAACTTCGGGTTATATGAATTACATTTTTGCTAAAGTCTATGTCAGTGGGTCGTAAGCTCAACATTTCTCCTGTACGCATTCCACTATAACATAATAAAAGATTTGCAGTATAAGCACGTTTGTCACTCCAATGTGACGCGAATAATTTACTGACCTCTCCATCCGAAAGAATTCCCTTTTGTTTTGGTTCATTGGTAAATCCTTCGACACGTGGCAGAATTTCAATCTTTCCCTGTGCTTCAGCTTCTTTCAAGATATAACGTAGTAACACCATAATTAAAGATTTATACCCACCACAAATTTTCAGCTTTGCAATTTCAGTTCGATATTCGCGTATAAAATAACGATCAATTTGACTTAAAGTTTTGTTTTTGAAGTAAGGTAAAATGTATTTTCTGAAAATACTATCATAGTGTGTGAGTAGTTTTTCAGGTGGTCTTTGTTTGTTCTTATTTACGTACCATGTACTATTGACTGTGAAAAAATCATTTGTGAAGCTTTCAAAAGAATCGGTAAAAGTCTCGACTGCAATGTGTTGATCGATGTGAGCAATAGCCCAATTTTCAGCTTCTCCCTTCGTTTTGCATTTTGTAGAAACAATTGCTCCTTTTGAATCAAATTTACCAGTAACAGGATTTTTGTATCTGACATACCAGTACGGTGACTTCCCCTTCTGTTTGAATAATGAAAACAATTTCCCTTTGAGTTCCGATTTTTCCATATTTAAGCCTCTCGATCATTAGTTCATAGAGGAAAATTCAAAATTATTATGTGTTTTATAATAATTTTATAATAAAACTCACAGAAACTTTAAAATCATTAGGCTTTTTGACTGCTTTTCTCAAAGTATTTTATGTCAATTAAAAAGTAACGGAAGTTAAAAAAGCCCGGAAATGCTGACTGAATATCGTTTCCCACGTGGTTCGTGCACCTGGATAATCGAATACACTTCATCACCATACACGCATCAAATCTCAGTAATCTCTAAGATTCACAAAGTTTACTGACATCCGGCAAACCGCAGTTATTATACCTGCGAATGATACACGGCTGTATCCCCGGCATTCCAATTTACCGGTAATAGATTGCATCATCAGTGAAATCAGCGGCTTATCACGTGACATCAAGATGCCGGGATTGCGTTCAGTTGCCGCGCATCACTCTCCCGTCAACCCTTTTTGTTAGTAATGATATCGATGTTGCGTCACTCCGGGCGATATAGAGATATCTGATCAGAAACAGCCATGTGTATTACTTCTTTTAACCGAGGACACCCTGATTCCGACCGGAATTCTATAGCGCAAATAAATATTGACATTCATTCAAACAGCTATTGAACTTATTGTAATATTACCACTTTGGATGAATGCCCATGATTCGAACCGCAACCGTTGCCGTCTTTGTCTCCGTAGTTTTGCTGTGTATGCTTGGCGCTGCGGTACCGTCAGCCGCTCAATCTTCTGATCAACCGATAGCGGAAACTTTGCAAGTCGATAACAGCAGCTACCAGGAATTCAGGGGCAAAGTCGGAAAGTGGGTCTCTCTCTCCGCAACAAAAACCATCGCATACTACATACGTCTGTTCTCATCAACTCCGGAAGAGGTCTCGGAAGCCAACAAAGGTTTCCCTTCCGGATTCAAGTACGCATTCATCCCTTTCGGAAAGGAATACATCGAAGGATTGGAACAATCCGGCGTAACCCGTGCGATTCTCAACTGCAAATCAGATCAGTTCATCTGGCCGGTATCCGAAAAGATCACCATATCATCGGTACTCGGCTTCCGGGGAAGAAATTTCCATACCGGAATTGACATCCCGGCGGCAAAAGGAGCCGTGGTGCGGGCTGCGATGGAAGGACAGGTTATCGATGTCAGATACGAAGGGGGATACGGTCATGTAATCGACATACAGCATCGCAACTCATTTGTGACCAGATACGCGCATAACACCGTCAACCTCGTCAACAAAGGTGATTTCGTAAAAAAAGGTCAGATTATCGCACTCGCGGGATCTACCGGACGCTCAACAGGAAGTCATTGTCATTTCGAAATCCGCTGTAATTCCATTCCCCTTGATCCCATGGATTTCCTGCCGGACGCGGAGAAAATTCCCGCCGTGCAGAATATGAAAAGCTGGAAGTTCAGAAGGAAATAATACACGCCTGTCCGCGCCTGTTATCCGGTGTTATCTACTGTTGGCAGGATGCGGAATAGTTTTTTCACAATCCGGAGAAAGAGCCTCTCAACTGTCACATAACGAATCATAATATTATATAATACCGGATACAAAAAGGTATCCGTTTTCTAGTCCGCCTGCCCGGAAGATTCCTTCCCTAACGTTGACATAAGCCCCAGAAAATGTTTTTTGGTAAGTCCCCGTATCACATCGTCAGAATATCCTCTGATAAGAGAAAAATTCTCGGCAATCGCGGGATTCCCGAGTTCACGGGATATAAATGAAAGGTAATTGAACGCGGCTCTTCTATGCGGATTCATCGTCTGATACTCAAGATAACTATACATGATTGCGAGCCCGAGTTTCGGATTTTCATATATTGTCGCGGATAGAGACATCTCCTCCCCTCTCACTTGCTCATAGTTTCCATACCGTATATTGAGAATCTTGTGCGTAATTTCGTGAATAGCGAAGATACGCCATATCTCTCTCTTGATCCCGGTTTTCTTCGTGAACGCCGACCGCAGACATCCCTTTATATCATCGTTCACAGGAGCGCCGACAAAGAAGAGGGAGCGGTTCAGCTTTCTTCCCCGTACAATCGCGCGCGATATGAGATAATCATTGTCAACTTCATCGGGATTGATGTATACCATATCATGATAGAATGTCGAATTGCTTGTGGTAAACTCGTCATAATACACATATGGAAGCATGCAGTAGATACGCTCCCGGTTATCAAAAAACGGATGTGTGATATTGAGAGGATAGCGTTCGCCGAAAATGCAGAAATCAAGAGAAGGTCTCTCCTGATTGTCAGTCCCCGCGCTGTCCTGCCGCCTTGAAAACTTCAGGATCACCCCTTTATTCGCAAGGACTCTTTCCGCAGTTGAAAGTTCGGAGTCGGAATAGCGTGAATACCCGGTGTATATATCAAGAGCTCTCCACGCGGCGGAGTACATCTGTCCTCCCCGGATAGACGAGAGGTAATTCTTATAGAGTGAAAGCTTCTGTTCTTCGGAGAGCATCTCATCAGAAGGAACGGTTCCCTCCTGGATCTGGTTTATAAAATGAGGATTATCCATATACAGGAGCGCAATATACGCATAAAACCTTCCCTTGACCGTTCGTATATTTCCCTGTTTTGCGGGAAGTGAAGGATTCACCGCGCGATCAGGAATCACAATCTGAGCCGAAACCTTTTCAGGGGAACCGCCATTCACATAGACCGGCATGAGTATCGGGACGGACATCAGGCACACTATCGATATTTTTCGCATCACTGACATAATGAATATCGGTAACGTCATCTGTCCGCTATTTGTCAAATCAATTATGACCGGCAGTTTATCTGCTACTTGTACGAAACCGAATTTATTCTTTCACCATCCGTCATTGCTTCAATATAACGGCAGACATCTCTGAAACATGAGATTGGTCTGTTTCACGAAAATGCTCTGGAAGAAACCGGTAACCCAATCGAGCCGTTCATCGGCGGGATTGAGTTACAAAGTGATTCTACGTTAAACGTTAATGAGCAGATATCAGGACTTTAAACCCACTTTGACCGCGCGACCGACAGCCCCGCATTGGTGATCATCAAGCCGTCCTCGTCCTCGATAAGATATCCTGAATTTTTAAGATCCTCAACAAGGGCACGGAGATCCCACCCGGAAATTCCGATAGTGACTTCAAGAGTGTAGAGATCTATATGTTTTGATCCCGCGTTATACGCGTCATATATGGCATGAAGAACGCTTCCATGCGGCAGTTTTTTCTTCGGTATTGCAGGCATGAATTTATTTCACAATCTCTTCGATTTCGAGTTGGGTGCGCGATTTCTGCGCAAAGGATGAACCCGGATACTGATCAATGATCGCCTTGAATATCTCAACAGCCTTCTCTGTCTTGCCCATACGGGAATAGCAGATTCCAATCTGATAGTAGCCGCCGATTCCCTCTTCTTCGCCGCCGAATTCCTCAAAAAGCATTGAATAGTACTTTATGGCGCGTTTGTAATCAAACCGCGAGAGATAAATATCGCCGATAAGCCGATATACTTCCTTGCGGTGTATTCCGTCGGGATACACTTCAATATATTCACCAAGCCACGCGAGAGCCTGATCAAAGCGCTTGAGCTTGTACAGCTCGTAGGCATTGCTGAAGCGGCTGTCATCGGCATCCTTGCGGGTATCCGATTCGGCATCCTGCACGGCATCTTTCGGCGCGGTATCCTGCGCGGATACACCGAAGGGCACTGTCAGTATCATTATAAGGAACGCAATCCGTTTCATACTCCTCCGATCCGCATCACATCGCCGTACAGAACAGCGCGCCGGAACAGGTCATAATACACATCACACACCTGTCCACGGAATACCCCTCGCGCTCTGCGCGTTATCTCACTATTCGGTAAAGGTACATTATGTCCCATTGATCACGCATTAATCATCCTGTCAAAACAAAAAAGATCCGGCCAATAATCCATTTGACAGCGGCGCGCGCCATCAGGCCAATTCACATCGGAGGAACCCGATGAGAAAAGCAACCGTCATAGCAGCCGTCATTATTTCATTTGTCATGTTTTCAGCGTCATGCCGCGCGGAAAAAACACGCGTCACAATGTCATTCACCGGTGACATCATGATGCATTACGCGGTCAAGGGATGCGCCAAGCGCCATGCTCCCGACGGAAAAGACGCGTATACCGACGAGGGGTTCTCCTGGCTTTTCCAGAAAGTAACCCCGCTCATCTCATCCGCGGATTTCGCCGTCGGCAACATGGAGTTCCCCGTATCTCCTCCGTTTGTTCAGGACGAATTCATTTTCAACTGTCCGCCTCAAGTAATCCCGTCTCTCGTCAAGAGCGGATTCGACGCGGTGTCGCTCGCGAACAACCACATGCTCGATCAGGGCAACAAGGGTCTTCTCAACACCTTCGGCTTTCTCGAAAAGGCGGGTCTCCCCTATTACGGATCCGCGCGCACCGAACGCGCCGCACGCGACGGTATGCTCTTTGAAAAAAACGGAATCCGCGTCAGGATTCTCACCTATACCGGAATCCTTAATTACAAGTATCCCGCAAAGGCTCCTTTCACGATAAACCGTCTTGATGACCGGGCGAAGCTCATGGCTGACATCGCCGCGGCGCGCAAAACATGCGACATTCTCATTATTCAGCCGCATTGGGGCACCGAATACCAAATATCGCCTAACGCTGATCAGCGCGCGCTTTACCGCACCATGATCGACAGCGGCGCGGATCTGGTGATCGGTCATCACCCGCACTGTCTGCAGGATATCGAAGGCGTTACCGCTCCCGACGGACGCAAAGGCGCGATTTTCTATTCGCTGGGAAATTTCATCTGCAATCAGAACTATTCATTTCCGGTGAAAAAATCAAAGGACAGACTGAGCATACGCGATACAATCGCGGTACTTCTTTCAATTGAAAAGGAAGGAGACATCGTGACATGGAACGCGGAGGTAGAACCGCTCTATACCGTCTTTGACATCCGCAAATCAAAGAAAGGCGCATACAAGGATATCCAGACGATTGTACTCAATTCGGAGATTTCTGAACTTCGGAAAAAAGCCGGAGATAAGCCCTCAAAGAACAATCCCTCGCTTAAACTCATCAACAGCTATACGCGGCACATCGCCGTCATCAAAAAAGTTCTCTTCAAGAAAGGCGACGTGCCGGGCGTGAAATTCAGGGAATAGCGCTACATTAATTCAGCAAGCGCATCCGCCTGACGAACAATCTTGTCATTATCAAGAATATTTTGACCGGGAGAAATCCCGCAGACACGGAGAAGATGTGATTCGTTAAAGCCATGCGTTGATATGAGAGGCGAATAGCGCTTATCAATATCAGCGTACAGAGTCTCATCATCGTTACCTTGGGTGAGCACGAACACGAGTTTCTTTCCGTTCGGAAGGCGCGACTTGACATCCTTCATCCAGAACTCGGGAACATAGAACGAATAAATCCGGTCGATAAAGCCTTTCATCTGGGAGGTGACATCGCCGTAGTACACTGCCGACGAGAGAACAAGCACGTCGGTATCTTTCATGCCGTCAAGCACCGGTTTGAGGTCATCATTGAGAACACAACCTTCGGATGATGCCGTCTTGCACCCCATACACCCCTGACATCCGCGATAATTCATTTTATTGAGATAGAATTTTTCAACATGCGCGCCTTTTTCCCCGAGCTTTGACACAAAATGATCAGTCAGCACGGCGCTGTTGCTCTTCGCACGCGGACTTCCGTAAAGCACTGTTACCTTCATGATGATGTATCCTTTTTTTTAAATTTATAACGGGTGCAATAATAAATATCGCACGCTCATACAATACATACCTGCCGTGATAAATCGTAAAGCATAATATTATATTTCGATAACATTAAAACATTAGTATCGTCAAGGTGACATCTGCGGGAAAATCCGATCCGGACTGTCTATAATTGCGTCCCGATCCGTTTTGTGTCATAGGCGAACCAGATATAGAGAACTTTCCCCGTGATTCTGCTCCTCGGGACATACCCGAAATAGCGGCTGTCGAGCGAATGCTCCCTGTTGTCGCCGAGTACCACATAGGAATCAGCCGGAACAATACCTTCAATCAGTGTAGTGTCCGAAAATCCTTGGTAGCCCGTCTTCCCTTTGATATACGGCTCGTCTTTCTTTTCGCCATTCACATATATCGATCCGTTTCTGATAGTGAAGCGGTCTCCGCCGATGGCAACGCAGCGCTTGGTATAGTCTTTTTCCGTTTCACCGACCGGAGGATTGAACACAATAATGTCCCCCCGCTTGATATCACGATACCCGGTATCAACATGAATGCGGTCACCGATGAGGATTGTCGGCGCCATGCTATCCGTAGGTATATAAAAAGACTTCTCTTTAATAACGAATGATGAGTAAGTAAACGAAGCAACACACACAACCATGACGAGAAGCACATACACATACCAGCGGTTGTATGCCTTACGTTCCTGAAGTCTCTCCCTCATACTTGTCACAACAGATAGAATAATAGAAAACAGCCGAAGTGTGATTATAAATATCAGCGAAAAAAGCATACCATTGAATGACAGGGTAATGCCCGCAAAGTAATCAATAGCCCAGAACAGAAAAAGAGCGAGCGTGAACAGCATGAAATGGGAAATCTTTCCGTTGTATACCTGTCCGAGTCCGGGGACGAGCAATCCCAGCCCACCGCTCACAAGAGGATATCGTTTAACCTTTTCCATTATACATCTCCGTGAAGTGAAATCGTCGGCTTTTAATCGTGTTCAATCCATAGAAGCACGGAGGTGTCGAATCCCATGCGTTCCGCTTTCTCCAGATATTCCCGCCTGATTTTATCAGGAATCGTTTTACTTCGGGAGAGTATCCACAGATAATCACGGCTTTGTCCCGCGACAAGCGCATACGTATACTCAGCATCAATCGCGATAACATTATAACCCGAGTAGAATGGTCCGAAAAACGAAACCTCAAGCATGGCGGCATCCCTGTCCTTGGTAAACTTCGCCCTGCCGACCGCCTGTTTCCACTTTTTATTGGTATAATCATAACCGCGATTTACAACCCTGATGCTTCTGTCACTGTTCATGGAATACTCCGCGGTGGTATTATTGAGTCCGCGCTCGTACTTGAAATCTATACGCGCGACCTCATACCATGTGCCGAGATATTTCTCCGCGTCAAAAGGCCTGACAGCCGTGACCCCATCGGGAACCGTTGAACATGAGATAGCAGTCCAGCATATTGAGAGCACGAGAATCAGGAACAATAATATCTTGTTTCTATTCACAGTCGATCCTCCGTTACAATGTCACTACACTAGTGTTACTCACTTTATACACCTGTAGCCAAAAAACATCACTCATTTCTCCGGGCGAAAACCGTGAACTCATAAGATCGTATAACAGAGAAATACTCAATCGCGGCGATAGTCACACGATCTGCATCCGTAGTAATCATTTGAATTATCATACCCGCATTTCGGACATTTCCATGAAGCGGCGACTTTTTCAACAGCGGGAACATTTGCCAACGGATCGTCCCCGAACCGGTTTGAGCCTTCAGTCCCTTTTGATATCAGCAAAAAAAGACTGTATATCGGGATCAGCAGGAACCATCCTCGCCTGTCAACATCATGCATCCGCCGTATCCCGACCGTAATAACAGGAAGCGCCAACGCGATGGAAAAGACAATATAAAACATACCGTATTCCAGACCATGCACCGGAACAAAGAACTTTCTGTCTACATACACGGCTATCCATTGTATTATCACCGCGAACAGATAAAAAGACCAATACTCTTTTCTCCGCGCACGGCCTTCGATAGTGAATGTCTTTCTGAACACTGCCAGGATATAGTTCATTTAATGCTCCGACACAAGATATCTTCTTTCATAATGGCACATACTGATAATACAACTGTATTTTTAAACCGCTAAAGTCTCTCATACTCACGGTCATTGAATCAGCGAATGAATTTTACTGTTTATAATATGATTCAACATTACTGTGCATTTGAGAACAATCACCATGCCTATAACACTTCCCGATATGATTATGCGGGAGTCATCGCCAGTGACTGACATTCTGCAACATCCCGGCGGCCAGCCTTGTTCCTCCGCATCAGTCCAACAGATTATACACACCGACAGAGGATATCTTACCGTCTTTCAAAGTAAAATCGACATAGCTTCCCCAATATTCTCCGGGATAATACCGTATTGTGCTGTCTTTGAATTCGGCCGGATACCCGAATGTGTCGATAACACCATGATAGTCACCGCCGATCCGGACATTCAGCTTCATCGCCTCACGGTTGCCCGTAATCACGCATTTAACTGTCATCTCACGGCCATCGGATAGACGGCATATAACGAATTCAATACCCGGATACGTTATCTGATAATAAATGATTGTATCTTTATCATTGTGAGGATTTTTTGTCTTCTTTTCCTTCAGCGAATATCCCTGTCCGAACTCGGAGAGTATTCTTTTCTTATCATCATACTTTTTCTTATGGGCAAACGGATTGGAAAAGAAAGATTCCACCGCACTGTTGTTCTGTAAAAGGCGATCCTTGATAAACCCGTCAAACGCCCATCCTTTTGATCCGTTATAATCGATATACGCCCATCTTCCTTTTGTGTTATCTATCGTCACCCGTTTTGAATCATACTTGAGTATTCTGACTTCCGCGCCGTAGGGAATCACCATGATCTTCCCCGATTTAACGGAAGGTTCCGCTCTAAGCACAAGGCCGTATAGTGATGACGCAAAATTTTTTCCTGAAACTTTCTTTACGACCTGCTCTTTTTCGCATGACAAAAGAGACACGAAAAGAATGGCGATAATGAGAAAGTATTTTTTAAGCATATATTACCTTTAATACAAAACGTAGATCACTTGTTAAATCTGATGCAATAATATGCGTTCTTATATTCCAGGTTGACCGCATTTGCCAGATACAGATCCATATCTTTTATCAAGATATACACTACGATAATCCCCCGGCCTTCCCGATAAATGCAGTTCATCCGAACATGCGCATATCCTTTCGAAAATTCAGAATTACCTGGTACAGTCACATGCAGTCCGGCGTCTCCGTCGAATTCAGCGCGCACTTCTTTCTTATCAAACACCCGTATATCGGGTTTCAGGTTTTCATCATGAGATACATCCTGGCACATTGAAGACAGCATTGCAGTAAGCAGTTTATTCAACTCATCTTCTTTTTTTATTGAAGGAATATTACTAGGCAAAGTATACAACGGATATGCCGCGATTCTGTATTCACAATTATCATCTTTTTTAAAAGAATAATGTATCATCACATCGCTTTGCGCAGGATTTGAAATCTTTTCGAAGCCAGCCGGAAGCTTAAAGGTAAACTTCATTTTTTTAGAAAGATCCGGAAATGGTTCCGGAGTTTGGGAATTACCCAACCCGGCGAAGACCAGCATAATGATTAGTGTTATAATAGATTTCATTATTTATCCTCGTTATACATCTGTTACATCAATCACTCGGCGGTGCGTGTCAGCAAGGCGTACATTCTAATCCCCTTTCAATGAGTCCTCAAAAAGCAGCTCATACTTTTTGTTATTTAAATCGATGATACGTATTTTTTCATTCGGAGGACCTTCCGTGAAATACGTATCTACCAGTATGCGTTTATTTTTAATATTAGTATATTTATTGATAATAGACTTTTCCTTTAAAACATTTCCATCCCAATACACAGATATGCGTTCAATGCTTTTGATTTTTCCTATTATATCAATCAGGACAAACTCACCATTAACCGGACCTTTTAATGAAATATCAGGATTCAGTTTTGTCAGATCAGGTTTATTTTCGTAGCGGTACACAACGGCTTTGTTTGACTTCCCGTTAACCAGAACATCTTCTGTCTGCATTATTATTTTTTTGTCACCATCCGATGACGTTCTGTCGATTTCAGGTTTATCTTTCCCGGAACATCCGAAGAACATTATTGATACGATTAAAAGGAAAATACCTTTATATTTCATTTATTACCTCGCTTTAATATTGCGCATTAAACATTTTCGTAAAACATCTCCGTTTATCAAATAAGGAGAGTTTGGATGAGTTCACGGTTTACATAAATAAGACTTACACAAATCATTTACCCGATACTATATTCAGCCATATTGATCATATAGTTTCATACCATTTCGGGTCAATTTCAACTTTTTCAATAATATCAATTTTCATGCCCAGTTTAAATTCTTTTAGTTTTTCGACCAAAGAATCTCCATCTATTAAATCAATCGGGGGAGCTCCTTCACGCGAAGCTTCTTTTACTGCATCTCTACTAAAAGTGCTTGTTGTAACAAAAAGACCTTTATCAGCTCTTCCTTGTAAAGCTCCACGAAAATCACGAATCTCAGGAGAAGATACTTGATTTTTCCATTTTTTGCATTGGAAGAGAACGTTAAAACTTATAAGACCCGCAATTCTAAATATTCCCTTGCCATCTATCCCCCCATCTCCTGATTTACCAGTAACCTCAACTTGGTAAAAACCAGATTCCCTTAACAAACGCTTTATTAATCTTTCAAAAGCATCTGGTTTCATATCAATCAGAATTTCCTTTAACTTACTTCTCCAGTCTTGTATTTCTTCAGGTGCATTTAAATCATTAACATTCAATTCATCATCTTCAATTTTAGCTTTTTTATCAAGATTCCTTACAAACAAAACGACTTCTTTGGGATCAACTTTTCTAATGTGTCTTTTTTCAGGAACAATTGACCATATCCCCCTACTTGAGTTCTCAAGCAATCCATATCGTTTCAAATATGTTTTTGTCCATGCCAATCTGTACTCAACTTCAGACTTGTCGCTTTTATCATTATGAACAATTGCCAATACCTCATTTGGCAATTTCATTATTTCAATTACCTTATCATCAATCTCTTGAATGGAACCAGATCCTCCTAACTGGTGTAATGCATCTATTAAGTAGTTCATCATTGAATCATAACTTGGAATTTTTTCGTTCATGAGTTTCTCCATTTTTTAGTCAAGTACAACAGAAACATCCAATGATCCTACAAATCAGAACATCACGCGCAACGTAGTATATACGAGGATCAGTTTTTACTCGAAGCAGTCATCCGCTGAGTGCTCAGTAAACTTCACCTTCTGTCCTACATCCAATACGTCCGGATTTTTCCTGCAACAAGTATTTACGTTCAGCGTCCGAAGAGAAAGATTACGCTAAATATACTCACGATTTTAAGGAACCTCCAAGAGTCAGGATTCATCCTCACCGATGTATTTTTATTGACGCATCGTCTTATGCGGTCATACTTTCTGATAGTATCTCTTACACATGAAAAACCGTATGCGATCATTGTATGCGAAATTCCGGAGGATATGTGGCAAAGCCGAAGACATCAGCCGCAAAGAACAATGTTCCGCATATCAGAGGACGCTTCGCCGCGATGGCGACCGCGTATTTCATGGGCTCCTTCAACGATAACTTTTTCAAACAGTCAGTCCTTATTATCGCAGTAGCCGCGGGCGCGACCCACATGCAAGGCTGGGGAGTAAGCACATTCACCCTTCCCTTCCTGCTTCTCGCCGCTCCCGCAGGGTGGCTGTCTGACCGTTTCAGCAAACGCCGCGTGGTGATCGCGTCGAAGTGGCTTGAGCTTATCGCTATGATCGCCGGCTCAATCGGTCTTCTCACCGGCCACTGGATACTCATCTTTGTAATGCTTTTCATCATGGGTTCGCAGGCCGCGATATTTTCTCCCGCGATCAACGGATCAATTCCCGAACTGTTTCCCGAGAAAGATATCATCCGCGTGAACGGCATTCTCCGCTTCGTGGTCACCGCATCCATACTCATGGGAATCGCTCTTGCGGGGTTTGCGCTCGATATTCCGGGTAAGAGCATACACAATCTCGACAACGGCCGCATCGCCGTATCGTGCGCAATCATCGTCATGTCGATCCTCGGACTCATCGCGGGGTACGGCGTGTATTCAGGAAAAGCGTCGTCACCGCGCGCGCCGTTTCCGTGGAAAGGACCAGTGAGCACCATCCGTGTTCTTCTCGGCACACGAAGCGACGTTCTGCTCTCAATCGCCATTTATGCCGACGTCTTCATCTGGTTCACCGGATCGCTCGAAATACTTCTCATCAATCCAATGGGGCTCACGCAGTTTCATTATTCCAAAACAATCACCAGCGCTCTTCTCGTCGCGCAGGTTATGGGACTCGGTGTCGGAGGATTACTGAGCTCACGTTTCGCCAAAGGTGAACGCTGGTTCAGTGTTCTCATCCCCGCAGGGTTTTTCATGTCGCTCTCAATGGTACTTCTGTCGTTCGTCCCTCTTCTTCCTTCATATATGGTCATGCCTTCGCTCTTCGTGCTCGTCGGTATGGTCGGCATCTTCGGGGGATTGTTTATGATTCCGCTGGAAAGCTTCATTCAGATACGTCCGGCAGCGGATCGCAAGGGAACCGTGTGGGCCTCCGCAAATTTTGTGATTTTCTCCGGCATCCTGATATCAGGTCCGGTGTCCAATTTTTTAAATGCGCACTTGAATCAGACGACATCATTCGGTATCCTTGGAGGAGTATCATGCGCGGTGACTCTTCTCATCATTGTGATTCTCAGGCGGGGTAAATTTCTATGATACGGTTTCTTTTTATCGCCCTCGGGCGTATGATTATAAACAGACGTTATAAAATACATGTCACAGGTCTGGACGAAATAAAGAAGCGCGGACGAAAAGGAATACTGTTCCTTCCCAATCATCCCGCGCTTATTGACCCGATCATTATCGCGACACGATTGTCGGGAGCGTTCAATCCCCGTATTCTCGCTGACCGCGACCGCGTGGAACTTCCCGTTCTCGGCGCCGTCTTCAGGCTCTTTAACACCGTCGCGATGAGCGATACCGCCGCTCTCGGCGCCAAAGTCAAAGACGAGGTACAGGAGACGATTCTGAACTGCGGGTACAACCTCGCCGACGGAGGAAATCTTCTGCTGTATCCCGCGGGTCACCTCTATCGTTCACGGCTGGAATTCCTCGGGGGAAACAGTTCTGTCGAAACAATCCTCTCGGTAGCGCCTAACGCACGTGTGGTTCTCGTGCGCACGCGGGGACTATGGGGAAGCTCTCTGGGATGGGGTCAGGGCGACGCGCCGGATCTCGGTGCGGCCGCCGTTCGCGGAATCAAAGGAGTGCTGAAAAGCTTCATCTTCTTCGCACCCAAACGCCGCGTCACCATAGAGTTCGTTGAGCCGGAAGACTTCCCGCGCACGGCGGGACGCAACATCATGAATCGTTATATGGAATTATTTTACAATGAGAACGCGCCCCAGAACACCTATGTTCCGTACTCCATCTGGGAAAAGGGAGAAACCCGCGTCGTTCCCGAGCCTGACCGTTCGTATTACTTCGGCAGTGTGGATGACATTCCGGAAACCACAAAAAAAATGATTTTCGATCATCTACGCGACATTACGGGTCTTTCTCTTATCAGCGAGACAGACGGGCTCGCGCGTGAACTCGGTATCGACTCCATCATGAAAGTCGAACTCATCTCGTGGATTGAGGATGAATTCGGATTCTCCATTCCCGATCCCGAAGCGCTCCAGACGGTCGGAGACATTCTTCTCGCGTCAACCGGCGCGGGATCAGGAGGAAGCCTCGCCAAGCTCGTTCCTATAGCGGGTCAGTGGTTCACCCGCGTGAAGGACGACTCACCGATAGCACCTCCCGAAGGAAATACAATCACGGAGATATTCCTGCGTAATGCGCGCAGATACCCGAATCGCCCGATGATGGCGGATCAAACCCGGGGAGTGATCACATACGGAAACGCGTTGACCGCCATTATGGTGCTCAAACCCGTTATTGAGAAAATCGAAGGCACGTATGTGGGACTGATGTTCCCCGCCCTTGCGGTCACTCCGCTCATATATTTCGCCGCACTCTTCGCGGGTAAAATTCCCGTGATGATCAACTGGACCGTCGGCTCCCGAAGCATCAAACATTCACTCTCGCACCTGGGAGTCAAAAAAGTCATCACATCAAAGCAGTTTCTTGAGAAAATAGAAGCGCAGGGAACAGACCTCGCCGAAATCCGCAATCAATTCATCTTTTTGGAAGACGCCACGAAAACAGTTTCCACCGTCACCAAACTTTTCGCTCTTATAAAAAGCAAATCGGGATTCACCCGTTCGCTCAGAAAAGCTCCAGTAAATAATATCGCCGTGGTTCTCTTCACCAGCGGATCTGAAGCGCTCCCCAAAGCGGTGCCGCTCACCCACGCGAATATCCTCACCAACGTGCGTGACGCGTACGCCGCATTTGATTTCACCGCAAACGACTGCATGCTGGGTGTGCTTCCCCCGTTCCATTCATTCGGCCTTACCGCGACGGTGATCGTTCCCGCAATGGGACCGTTCCGCGTTATATTTCACCCCAATCCCACGGAGGGAAAACTACTCGCGCGTCTGATCAACGCGTACAGAGTCACCATCCTCGTCGGCACACCGACCTTCCTCGAAGGGATCACCCGGAACGCGGAAGATTACGAAATCAAGACCCTTACGCTTGTGGTGTGCGGCGCCGAGAAATGTCCCGACAGACTCTACAACACCATTGAGAAACGCTGGCCGTCAATGAACCTCCTTGAAGGATACGGCATCACCGAGTGTTCACCGATTGTATCAGCCAACCGCAGGGAGAAATCCCGCAGAGGAACCATCGGTATCGCTTTACGTTCGGTTGAATGGGTAATCCGTGATATCGATTCAGGAACGCGTTCAGCCAAAGGAACGCCGGGAATGCTTCTTGTCAGGGGTCCGAGTATTTTCAACGGATATCTCGGCCATGAAGGTTCGTCACCGTTCACCGACTTTGAGGGCAAGCAATGGTACGTGACCGGCGATCTCGTAAAAGAGGATACTGACGGCATGCTTGTGTTCACAGGGCGCCTCAAACGATTCGTGAAACTCGGCGGCGAGATGATCTCACTTCCCGCGATCGAGGAAGTGCTCCTCGCGAAATTCCAGCCCCCCGACAGTGAATGCGTGCTCGCGGTGGAATCGACCCCGGTTGAGACCAATCCGGAGATTGCGCTTTTCACCACCATTGATATCTCGCGGGAGGACGCCAACAGCGCGATACGCGCCGCCGGATTGTCTCCGATTCACAACATACGTATTCTTAAAAAAGTGGATATGATCCCTGTGCTAGGAACAGGGAAAACAAATTACCGGGAACTAAAGGAAAGTCTCACATTGAAACGATAAAAGAACGGGAGAATCCAAAAATAGTCTTGCCGACGGAATACCCTTGCGCTGAACTGTTTCTCCGGACGTATTTCAGCTCCGGTCATTCAACGCACAAGGGTGTACTCATGGATAATTATTACCTCAGTTACGATAAATTCACCGAACTCGCATACAAGCTCCTCGATGATATAAAGAAAAGCGGACGCGAGTATCAGGCGATACTTTGTCCTCTCCGCGGCGGATTCTTTCTCTCGTATTTCATGAGCAACCATCTCAAACTCCCCATCAGATATCTTGAGATCTCGTCATACACCGGAACGGAGCAGAAGGGATTTACAATCGGCAACATCCCCGACCTTGACAAAGGGCCGTTCCTTCTCTGCGACGACATCCATGACTCGGGAAACACCATCCGCAAAATCCGCGAGATATTCGCGGGAATAGATTTCGACATCGCGGTCGTGCTTACAAAAAAACCGCTTGATGATGTGCTCTACGGAGAACTTGTCGAGTCAGACAGGTGGATCGACTTTTTCTGGGAGGTCATGTAGGGAGTGAAAGGCATCATTCCGCTTTCCGCCGCGGTTATTCTTCCCGCGCTCGCGTTTCTGTTCTTTTCACACGCGGCGGAACCGGTCTCGTTTTCTCCCGGACATGCCTATACGCGCGTCGTATCCCTCTCACCCTCGCTCAGCCGTATGGCACACGCGCTCGGCAGATCAGAATCCATAATCGGCATCACCTCATATGACTCCACGTTCAGCGGCAAGGCGATTATCGGTACGGTGACAAACCCCTCAGTTGAGAGCATCGTCGCACTGCGTCCCGACCTCGTTATCGCGTCCGAGGAGGACGGCGCCGTGCAATGCGTCGAACCGCTCGCGGGCGCGCGCATTCCCGTACTGATACTTCCCCGCAGCAGAACTTTCGAAGATATAGTCGACCGTTTTCTCTCTGTCGGTGCGGTGCTCGGCGAGAAAGCGACGGCATCTCTGATGGCGGACGACTACCGTAACCGGATGAAACCGGTCAAACCCAACGGAATGAAAACACTCTTCCTCATTTCGAACGACCCTCTCGTCGCATCGTCACGCAATTCTTTCATCGGAAAGATCATCGAATCGGCGGGAGGAATCTGCGCCGAAGAAGGATACGGTAATCCGTTCCCCATCATTTCACGGGAACACCTTATCGCGCTCAATCCTGACGCGGTCGTTTCGGTCATTGAAGACGGCGGTACCGACATCCTGTCCAGATTCAAATCTTTCTCCGCACTATCATTCGTGAAGAACCGCGCGGCGCTGTTCATCCCGTCAGAAACGGCGTGCTACTACACCCCCGAGGACTTCATCACCACACGCGCCATTCTCATCTCATTCTACGGAAGGAACGCACGATGAAAGTCAGATACGCAATGCCGCTACTCATATTCATCGCTCTTGTTATTCTCACGCTATGCGCGTCAGTCGGCGCGTCATTCATTCCTCCGTGGGAAGTATTCTCCGGCGCCTCACATGATCCTTCATCAAGAGAGATTTTTCTCATGCTCCGCATTCCCCGCACGTTCGCCGCGTTCGTGGTGGGAGCGTCGCTCGGAGTGAGCGGCGCGCTCTTCCAGTCATTGCTGAGAAATCCTCTCGCCGATCCGTATACTATCGGAGTATCGGGAGGCGCGTCACTCGGCGCCGCCGCGGGGATTATCGCGGGGCTTTCGTATCCGTCAATCGCGCTTCTCTCCCTCGGCGGAGGAATGGCCATTTCATTCGCGGTCAACGCCTTCGCCCGTCGTGAAAACTCTTCCCCGTCATCAATCATCCTCGCGGGAGTGTCATTGAGTCTTATCCTTTCATCGGGAGTCACCCTTCTCTTCGCGCTCGGCGAATCACGCAGCGTACACAAGGCGCTCCTGTGGCTCATGGGCGACTTCTCACTCGCACGCATATCGTTCCTCGTGCCCACCGCGGCTGCCGTGACTCCGCTCATCATCTGCGCGTTTTTCTATGCGCCGCACCTTGATCTTATGACATACGGACCGGCTTACGCGAAAGGAAGCGGCGTATCACGGCGCGACACCGCGGCGGTTTTCTGGATCGCGTCAACACTCACCGCGCTCGCGGTGTCACTCTGCGGAGTCGTCGCGTTCGCGGGTCTGGTAACCCCGCACGTCGCGCGGAGAATCGCGGGACAGAGTCACCGCTCACTCATCCCCGCCTGCGCGGTCGCGGGAGGATGCTTTCTCGCGTTATGCGACACAATCGGACGGACGCTCGCAAATCCTTATGAACTTCCGTCAGGAGTCGTCACCGGAATCGTGGGCGGATTTTTTCTTCTGACACTCATTCTCCGCGGTAAACGGCGATAACTGATATTATATTCTTCCGGAGGAACCGATGCCGCAGATTTATGTTGTGGGTCACAGAAATCCAGATACCGATTCAGCCTGCGCCGCGCACTGTTATGCGCACCTCAAGAATATTCTCTCACACAACACACCGCATATACCCGCTGTCTGCGGCACACTGAACACTCAAAGCGAGTTCGCGTTCGAGCGCGCCCGTGTTGATCCTCCCCGCGTGATCGCGGACGTATATCCCCGCGTATCAGACGTCGCACGGCGCGACGGCATGCGTCTTCGGGAGAACGACCCTATTTTCATCGCGGTCAAGGAACTCGACGCGCATACGGTGAGCGTCATTCCGGTGTTCTCCGAAGCGGATAAGTTCACCGGCATCATCGGCATCCACGAGATCACGCGATACTTCATTGAAAGCGGTCTCTCCGAACGCCCGTCGTATCCATTCAGAGTGGATAATATTGAACATATCATTCCCGGTGAAATACTGAAACGCGGCAAAGACGAATTCACGGCTCCCATCATGATCGGTGCGATGAATGTCGAAAGCTCTCTCGCGCGCATTGATTCATGCGCGGAAAAACCTGTGCTCATCGTGGGCAAGCGTCCCGATATCATCGCGCATGCGATCGCGCGCGATCTACCCGCAATCATCCTTGTGGGAGTCGATCGTGAAAGCGCTCCGGACTTCTCGTTATACAAAGGCACGGTGTATCTTTCACGCAGTGACACGGCTGAAAGCGCGCGGCTGCTCCGTCTCAGCGTTCCTGTGCGGCTGATCGCAAACCGCGATCCGATCACACTCACGCATGACGCGCTCTTCGATGACGCCAAGTCGATACTCCTCAATTCGGAGCTGCGCGGCCTTCCCGTGATGGAAGGCGACCGCTTCCTCGGCGTGGTCACGCGCCGCAGTTTCATCGAGAAGCCCCGTCCCAAAATAATACTCGTTGATCACAATGAAGTCTCCCAGAGCGTACCAGGCGCGGACGTCGCCGATGTGCGTGAGATAATCGATCATCACCGGCTCGCGCCGGCGAAAACGGCCTTGCCGATTTATGTGTTCTCCAAACCGGTCGGATCAACCTGCACCATCGTGTATCAGCATTATCGCATGCACAATATCAAGCCCGACATTCCCGAAGCGGTACTTCTTCTCGCGGGAATCCTCTCGGACACTCTGCTTCTCAAGTCACCGACCACAACTTCCGATGACCGTGACGCAGCTGATGAACTCTCCGCACTCGCCCGGATTTCCCTGACGGAATTCGGAGAGGAGATGCTTTCACGCATGACCGTTCTGCGTAACGCCGATCCGCACACCGTCGTTGAAGGGGACTTCAAGTGTTACCGCGAAAAACAGATCAGCCTCGGCATAGGACAGGTGGAAGTGATGTCGCTTGACGACATCGACGAAGCGGCCGCGAAGCTTCACGCATGTCTTGAGACCGTGCGGACAAAACTTCGGCTGGACTGGGCGGTTCTCCTCGTCACCAATGTGGTCGACGAACGCAGTCTTCTCCTTGTGACCGACTTTCCATCGGCGGAGAAACATCTCGCGTATAAGAAAATATCCGACCGCCTCTACGATCTTCCCGGAGTGCTTTCGAGAAAAAAACAGCTCCTCCCTGAACTTCTCCGTGTGTCGGCTCTTGCCGCCGCTGCGGATTTACGGCGGTAACGCGACATGCCTAATGATTATTTCCGTTTTATGCGCTTCACCGTTTCTCAGGACAGAACCGCCATGAAAGTCGGCACCGACGGAGTGCTTCTGGGCGCATGGTGCGGTATAGACGGAGTTTCACGTGCGCTTGATGTCGGTACCGGTACCGGCCTTATCGCGCTTATGATCGCGCAGAGATGCGGCGCTCATATCGATGCGGTTGAAATCGATGACGACGCCTTTTCGCAGGCACGGAACAACTTTGCGGCATCCCCGTGGGGAGACCGCATCAGCGCGTTCAACGCACCGTTTCAGGAATATGCCCGTACCGCGGCCGTACGTTATGATCTCATTGTATCGAACCCTCCGTATTTCACGAACTCACTCCTCCCTGAGTCTGAAAGCCGCGCGCGCGCGCGCCATACGGATACGTTGCCTCTTGAGGAATTTTTTCCTCATGCGGCCGCGCTTCTTTCTCCCGCCGGGCGGATCGCGCTCATTCTGCCGCATAACTCCGCGGAACACGCGCTGCGGGCGGCCCGCGCGTCACTGCTGTACCCTTCCCGCACACAGAATGTCCGTACGCGCAAGGACAGGGATTTCTTCCGCATTCTGATTGAATTCTCCGCGGCAGAGCGCGCGACAGACGTTGAACTAGATGAACAGCCCCTCACAATCGAAGGAACCGTCCCCGGACAGTACTCTGACGAATACCGGTCACTCACGGATGATTTTTACCTGTTCGGCCGAAACGGAGCGGGCTGACTCCCTTACACTTCAACCAAAACTCGTTATTTAGTTCGCAAAACGCTCTATTAATCAACACAACCGTGTTTTGTTTTTGACATTCCTGACGCGGCATGCTATTGAATGTCGTATAATAATCAATAGAGGTCGACGTGAAAATATCGCGTTATTTCATTCTTTACGCCGTTGCAGCCGTGTGCGCGTGTTGCGGCGTGCCCGGTAATGCGGCCGAAACAATCAAATGGGCGATTGCTGACCGCCCGACTTCCTATATCCTTGAAGGAAACGACAAGGGCAAAGGAACCGTCGACCTTCTCTATGCGATTCTCAAGCGCAACATGAGTGAGTACGATCACAAATATATCAACATGACCTTCGGCCGTGTTCTGCAGACAATGAAATCAGGGGAAAATATTTGTGCGGTCGGATTCAAAGATCCTGAGCGCTCATCGCTCGCGTATTTTTCCGTCCCCGCGGTGATATCACTGCCTTTTTCGGTGGTATACCGCAAGGGAACAATTGAACGCGTGTACGGCGATACTGATTCGATTTCAATCGAAAAGCTTCTGCAGAATACCGATCTCGACGGCGGGATCATGCAGAAACGCTCCTATGGAGAGATTGATCCGCTCATCAAACGATATGAAGACAAACGCATACTGCATACACTGAGTCCGAACTCGGACATTATTCAGATGCTGTATACAGATCGTCTTGACTACGTGATTGAGATTGTCTCATTCGCAAATTACAGAGCGCGTCAGGCGGGAAAAAACGATGGACTTCGCAGTTACGCGATAAAGGAATACAGCCAACCTGTACTCGTCGCTCATGTGTTCTGCACCAAAAACGAATGGGGAAAAAAAATGATCGAGCGGATAAACCAGATTCTCATCCGCGAAAGAAAGACTCCGGAGTATCTTGAGCTTATGACGCACTGGTATGACGAACGTTCGCGGAAAGTCATCCGCCAGTATTACGATTCACAATTCCTCAAATAAACACCCCGTAAACCCGCACTCACTGCGGAATCGACATGAACCGCGCATAAGTAACCCTGATATCATTGATTGAAGTGATTCATAAATAGATTCGCGGCAGATCACGCCCGCGTACACAACAGGTCTCTGATTCCGGAGTTGGTTGTCACATATCAAAGCAGAATGCGGAGAAAATACAGTTGTAAACACACGGCTCTTGTGCACGCGATCGAGCGGAAGCCGCGTCAGAGGCTGAAGGGAGAGCGCAGTTCCCGCTGATAGAAAAAGGGCTGACCCTTCCACCGTTTACACGGCTTCCGGATCAGCCCCCGGTATTTGAAGGGACAGCGGGAATGCACCCGCATCCCCCGCTTCCTAGGATTCGGCGAGAACGATTATCTTGTCCTCGGCGCAGAACGTCACCTTATCGGATTTAACCGGGTTGACCACAATGCCATACTGTTCGTTGGGATTATGCTCATGCTTCATAACACGGTACCCGATTGCGACTTCGTGTCGGCGTGAAGCGGAGTCCAGCACCGTATAAAAATCAACGGTTGAACCGGGCTTCACATAATCCCCCGCGGGCTTGAGATATATCTCGGAACCTTCCGGAGAGAAGAGATCATCGAACACCGCTTTAAGCCGTCCGTTTTCAGAAAGCTGCGAGAGCATCAGACTTATGATCTTGTCGCTCACAATAAAATCATCAGCTTTCGTCACTTCCGCGAGTTCACGGTTGCGTACGTCGTACATCTCACTCACTATCTTGATATCGATATTGGCCTTCTCTGAAATACTGCGAAGATGGAGCAGAGAGATCAGCGTGTCAGCGTCGGCTATCTGCACGTCACGATCGCCATATCCGAGAAGAATCACTGTATCAAATGAAAGAACATCTATATCGTGAAGCGTCGCGCGATCGGTGGTATCGCCGATGCGGAACCTCACTGAAATCTTTGAGAGACTTCCCGCAATCGCGTCTATCTCATCGCTGATCGAATCTATCTCGGCGAGAATAAGCGCTTCAGATCCCTTGACCACATATGCGTCAAGTTCACGCAGAATAACCGGTGCGCGGTCATTCCATCCCAGCACGAGGAAACGCTCCGGTTTGGTGTGCTCACGCACTCCCGTCACAATCGCCTGTTCATCTATATTGAAGGAGGTTTTACCGGAAAGAACCGCGGTATCATCATCCTCGGTAATCGTAATCAACTTGTCTCCGGGAACAATCATCGTGTTCATGGGAGGATTTATCATAACCTTGCCGTCTCTGCGGACAAGTCCCATAACCGATGAAGTTTCATACGCGAAAACGGCGTCTTTGAAAGTCTTTTCCTCAAGAGCCTTCTCTTGTTTGATATACATCTCGTCGCCGTCGAAATCGAGAAGTTCCGTATATACCACCGACAGACCTGACTGACGGCATGTCTGCGCGGTAAGACGCGCGATAAGATCCGACGAATGAACGAGAGTGACTTCGTCCCCTCCCGCGAGATTCGCCGCTTCAATATTTCCCTCATCCTGTATCTCGGCGACAATGTGATACTTTTCCTTGCGGCGGCGGGGATTATTGGTAAGCGCGAGAACCGTTTTCACGGTGGATATATCAGCATGATCATGTTCGGAAGAAACCACGATTATTGATTTAGAACCATTGGGGTTACCGATTTCAAGATCAACAAGGTCGAGAGGATCACCAGAACGGCAGATAATCTTTGTTTTACCGCGGCGAGGAAGTTTGTCGCGAAGCTCGTCCTCCATTTCAACCTTGTCACGGGACGCGAGAATAACGACCCTTCCGTGTCTCTGGTTTTCATTCGAGACGAGAAGCTCAGAGATGATCGGAATCACCTTTGAGGACCATCCGAGAATAAGAGTATGCCCGTCTTCGAGAACGCGGGTGCGTCCCTTTCTCATTTCATCTATTGTTCCCTGGAGCCCCGTGCTGAGGGCACCAATCAAAGTACTCACTATAAAGATACCGGCAAGAGTCACAATAAGCGTCACCACACGGAGATCCCATCCGCTGTCACCCGAAAATGTTCCGGGGTCGAATGTACGCAGAAGACTCTGATACACCGCTTCGGCGAAGTTTGTCGGCTTGTCATCGCCCGCGACAGACATGCCCATAATCGCGATTACCGTACCCGCGATTACCACAATGACCGCGGACAGAAGACCAAGCCAACCGATAATGGCAATGGTTCCCGCGGATAAGGTTCCCTCAAAACGGTACTGGATCTTTTCACGAAGCGTTGCTTTTCTCATGCAGAATACCCTGAAATTGTATGGTAGATTGGGATTAAACTATCCTTTCTTATCAGCGGACGCAACTGTTTTTCTTGCTTTACCGCATGAAGTCCGCAAAATTATAATTACATATAACAGTTCACAAAAAAACCCAAATGGATTTTAACCGGGAATAGGCAGCTTCCGGCTAACTTACCAAGGACTCAGGAGCGGAGTATGGAAAATATAAATGACGAAATTGATCAGATGATTAACGATCTGAAGCGCAGGAAACTCAAACCGGAACATATCATCATGGGAAAAAATATCTGCATACGATGGCTCGTTGAATCGACGCAGGGAGCCGAATTCATTATCAAAAAAGCGAAGCGTTATGATTTTGAACACAAGGGAATTCCGATAATCGTCTGCGAGAGCGAAATTCTCGAAGTGCTTCCGAACGCAAAAGAGGTGTTAAGCGGGGGATGAGACACGCTCGTTACCCGACGGGTCACATCAGAATATTCCGTCCCGTCCTGACAGCCCTGTCCCATCGGCGAAATTCTCTGACTGACCTACGATTCCCCCGCCTGTCGAACGACTGCCTTACTTCGCGAATTTCGCGATCAACTCATCGGCGATAAGAACCGCGGCGGGGCAATAGAGGGTATTCATCGCGAGGAGTCTCATCTTTGGCTGAACATTTTTTTCTTCGGTGTGGGGATAGTTTTTGCACGCGCGCGGACGCGCGTCATAAATCTCACACATCGAATCATCTCCGAGAAAATGACATGGAAGTTTAGTTAGAACGAGATCGCCGTCCTCATCCTCGTGAAGATATACCGACGCGAACGCGACCCGCCTCATCCCCAATTCCGACGATATTCTCACGATATCCGTCTCGTTGAATTTGGGTCCAAGCGTTTTACAGCAGTTCGCGCACTTCGTACAGTCAATCCCCTCAAATACTTTGGCGTGAATCGCATGTACTTCGTGATCAAAATTCTTTATCTTCTTTTTCGCGACCAACGCGAGTTTTTTCTTCATGATCTCATGATGCGAGCTGGCTCTTTTAATCAGCTTTTCATACTCTTCTGTCATTCTTTACCTTTCCCTGTTCAGAGAGACATTACTGACACCGGTTCATACCGCGTCAAGGGGATATATCATTACTATGGAAATGATTATGGATTCACACCGCCGCGCACTACACCGATGACGAATGTATCGCGGATACAATGACACGTGCGCGTGACATCATCCTCGCGGTGATTTCCTTCATATAGAAAATAAGCCGGCCGCTTGACACCACAAAAAGCATCATCGCCAGCACCGGAAAGAACGCCAGGATAATAAGCGGGTTACGAACGGCATGCTCAATAACCGCTTTCAACGCAATGATAAGCGGCGATTCCCCCGTCGGAATACGTACACCGAAACGGGCCTCACGCGGTTTCGTTTCATATGTCTTCCCTCCCTTACGGGAGAAAACACCTTTGACCACGAGCCGGTAATCCCCGTCTGAGAGCCCCGACAGCCTGATCTTCTCCCCGCCGCTTCCGCCTCTGTCCATACGGACACTTCCCGCATAAAGCTCATAGGTGAGGCGGTCGAAGGTAAACCCTTTCGGAGTTTTGACTTTCACGCCGAACTCCGCCGAAGATGAGTCGATGGTCGAAGCTGACGGAAGAAGCTCAATTGAGGGGAAAACCCTTCGCACGTAAACCGGCTTGTCCGTCTCCTCCTCCGTATACGTTTCATTCATCGCGTATTTCTCGTATTCCCTGGGATCGAGCCGCTCCGCGCGTCCCACGATAAATTCATAATCGGCGACACGCCCCGGAGTGTTCGTCTTGTCAATCCCCTGCACGCGGAGAAAGTATCTTCCCTCAGAAAGACCCGATTCAGAAAGACTCATCTGCTCCGTAAACGTGTCCGGCTTTCCCGGAACGTTACGCGACAATTTATAGACGAATCCCTTCACGCGTTCAATGTCGGCGATCGCCCAGGTGAACACGGGAGCGTCGCCCGGCACGCCCTTTCCTTCAGGGTGCGTTTTCGATTCAATGACCGGCATGGGAAGGGGCGTTCTGCTCACGCGAAGCGGATAGTGGACGGTACGGCTGTAGTTTCCCGCGCCGTCAATCGCGCGCAGATGATAATAGGTGATCCCTTCGCCGAGCGAACGGATCGTCTCGGATTTCGTATTTTCAGACAAATTCTGCACTGTCGGATTGGTGTCAGGTTCACGCGACAGAAGCGAGGCGTATCCGGCAATACCGGACTCATCTTTCGGCGGAGTCCATGATATAACCGCTTCCGCTTTCTTCACCCATTTTCCGTCGGGATGAGTCTTCGATAACACCGTCGGAATCTGCACCGACACATCGGAGAAAGTGCCGTACACCCGCGCGTTCTGCTCCCACACCACAAAAAGTTTTTTTCCGATCACCGAGCCGAACGGACTGCGCGCGGGATTCTTTCCCTCTGAAATCGGCACTTCTTTTGAAAACCTGTTATCATTGAGTCCGTACCTGCGCGTGAATATGCGGTTCACGCCGTCACGATTGTCATACCAGAAAAATACAAGCTCATCGTTGTCGGTTATCGTTGCCACGGGCGAATAGCAGTTCGCATTCGTACTCGACACGGTGAGAGGAACGGCGTCCCAGCTGTCGCCGAGTGTTGCGCTCTGAATAACGCGGATATCCCAGTTCTTCCGTTCATTGTTTTCATATACACAGAAGAGACGGTCTTTTGAATAGAGAAGAAACGGAGCCGAACTGCTTGACCCTCCGCGCGTGATTCTTTCGGGATCGGAAAAATCAGATCCCCGGTTTGATGATCGGATAAAATAGATGTCGTCGGAAAGCCTGTCACGCTCAAGCCCCTTACCCTGCCATGCGACAAAGATATAATCGCCGTGCGTTTCTATCGACGGGAAGAACGCTCCTTTCATTTCAGGGGAAAGCCGCGCGACATTGTCCGGTTTGCTGAACTTTCCGTCTGTGTCGCGCCACACATGATAGAGGTTGAACGCGTTTTCCGCATACGCGTGATAAAATATATGCAGCCGTCCGCCGTCATCAAACGCGACATGCGGAATGAAATTCATATCTGTGCCGCCGAAATCAAGGAGCTCCGGGGCACCCCATGTCACGCCGAAATCGGCCGACGCCGATCCGTACACAACAAAACCCGAGCTCGGCTCGTCGAACTCCTGCCACGTGACATACAGCGTTCCCTTACCCGAGACCGCAAGCGACGGGCTTTTAGGCGCTTTGGCGCTCTCATCCTTCGGAATGGTCTTCAGCGATACCGCGGTCGGCTCCGAAAAAGTATTCCCGCCGTCCACCGATATCTGAATAAAAATCCCCTGATCACCAAAACGGTTTCCCTCAGTGACAATCCCCGCGAACCGCCCCTTCACCGCGCAGGAATAATGACGCACCGCAATCGGCGCGGGACTCACGATAAATGATTTCTCCCATCCCACCGGGCTTGTGCGAAGACTTGTCGCGCGAAAAAGCAGCGTTCCGAGCATACATGCGAAGATGATCCCCGCTGTTGACCACACAACCGGGCGGAAATATGGATGACTGAAGTGTATACGAAGTATTATTGTGCCTATGCGGTTCATTACGATTATCTCTGCACGACGATAAAAGCCCGGTCAACTCAAAAACCGGAAATGAATCCGAACGGAAACATCACGACATTCATTATTTGCTTGCATTTTGGAACAATGACTTCAGTATCCTATCGATCAGAAAGAATACAGGTGTACGCATGGCCATTCACGATATCATCCGCCGAAACGAAGAAAGACTTTTCATTGTCGATACAGAATGTTTTATCATCTTCACGGGTGATTCCATTACAGACCGGAAACCTTTCATCCGCATAGGAAACTGGCTCGACCTCCCGGCTGAAATAATCCCTCTCGTCGAGAACATCATCGTCACCGATTCTCTCGCGGGAAATCCCGCGCATGAACAGTTCAACATCGACATCAAATATCTTCCCACGAACAGATATATCGGCTCAAGCCATGTAGTGAAACGCTTTCTTGAATTCCAGTCGTACTTCGGACTTGATCTTCATAACGCGTCTATCATCGACGCGGACAAGGATATCCCCGACATCTCCAAGAAAAGCGCGGTTTCAAACAACGACGATTTTATCGGCGTATTCTACCGCAACGGAAATTTCAAGGTGACCCAGCGCGGAACCGATCTTTTCGATCTGCACGAATATCATGACAGCCAGTCGAGCGACAAAGGCGCGCATGAACGTCTCGCGTCTCTCGCAAAACCCCGCAGATACGCAGGCAGCGGATTTGTCGTTATCGAACACAATCCGATGTTCTACAGTTCGAATTCGTTCACATCATATCTCTTCCCGCACACGTATTTTCCGTCATTCTATTCACTGGGAATAAATCCGCGCGCGATCGCGTCAGTCATTCATCCTACCGAAAACTATCTGGGCATCAGCAGGTATCTCAAGTGGCGGAACGCATCCGGCGGTAAAATCACGCTTTACACCGATCACGATGAGAATCCGTCAACACTGCACAACCTGTTCCCCGGCGTTAAAATCATTTTCGCGCCCTTCACGGGAATGAAGGCTGAAACCTCCGCCGGGCTCTCAGTTTCACAGGTCAATCATTCATTCAATATCACCGGTGAATTCCAGGCGGTAAACGCAAAGACTCAGGTACGCTTCGCATACATGAAGGGAATATCCGAACTCAAACGTATCGCGAAAGAAAATCTCGATCTCGTGCTCATGAACTACTCCGTATTCGAGGACTCATCCTATCTGTCGAAGTCATTCCGCGCCCCGGTTCTCCTTATTGACGACGGAAATCCGTCGGTGAGAAAGGTCCCCGCTCTCGATAATCCCGTGATACGGAACGGAATGCAGTACGAAGTTGACAAATGCGACGCGCAGGAAATTCTTTCCCGCATTACGGAGTATCTCCCGTCTGACACGGCTGACAAGATTCTGTCAAAAGACGAGACCTTTCTCGAGTCGCTCATTCCGTCTCAGAACACGGATTTCACTCCGGAGGAACACGCGCGGTTCTTCAACACACTTTCGTATCTCCGTTACATGTTCCTCACCACTCAGGACAGAAAATACTCATCGCTTGCGAAGAAAATTCTCCGTGAAGGATATGCTCATCACGCGCGGGATACATTCTACGATCTCGGACATCTCTACCGCATCGACCTGATTATATCAGGCGGAACAGTCTATGAATTCGCGCGTCTCCTCGCGGATCCGCCTCCGATGGAATTGTACCTGCTCGATCACGCGCACACACATGAGGCGTTTGATCCGTCAGTGCTTTCCGACGAGACTGAACGCGCTCTCTACCGGCGCATCACCGACGACCGGAACCGGCTCATCGCGCTTCTTGATCTGTTTCTGGAAAACCCCGAATACCGCAGGGAAGTCGCCGCACTCAAAAAAGCCATTGAGGAACGCAAAGCTCTTTTCAGACATGAAAAGACCGCTCACGCGCACGCAAAACATCACAAATCATCGGGATTCATCAAGTCACTGCGCGAGTCAATCGGATCTGAATGCTATGCCGATCCGTCAACGTCAGCTGCGTCTTCCGGCCACACGCGACGCGCGTCATCCGGTATTATCGGCAGACTATTGAACGCACTCGGTGCGGGACAATCTTCATCAGACAGCTCATCCTCAGGAATAAACAAAGCAAAGGGGCATTCGTCAGGAATCATCGGCATTCTCACACGTATTGTCGGCCTGGACAGATCCCGCACCGGCTCATCACGATCCGGCAATGTCAACTCTCATGATAAAAAATCTGGTCTTGCGAATGACGCACGATCATCCACATCTAATGATTTAAGATGCAACGATGCACGCAAATCCGCCGGATCTGACGGATCCGGTGTATCAGGGATCATCTTCTCCGCAAAAAGAATCCCGCATAAAACAGCAATGATCATCCGCCGGATCAAATCATCGCGCGCCGCACGCCGCGTCATTCTCGCGATGCTCGCGCTTGTGCTCATCACGATTGCCGTTCTATTCGCGGGAAAGATCCGAGTAAGCTATCTTCAGTACAAGGAACAACAGACCCGTATCGCGAAGATCAAAGCGGAAGAAGCCGAACGCCGCAGACTGACCGCGGAATATAATATTGAAGTTCGCGAGTACGACGTATACATTTACGCGAATGAGACCGCAATTAAAAACGGATATGCGCCGATAACTCTTGCGGATTACAAGAACCGCCGCAATCCTAACTGGATCTACCCCGGAAATGTGTTCGTTCTGCTTGATAATACAAAAGTCACCGTTATAGAAGGGGACACTCTATGGAATCTCGCGAAAGATAAAATCATCAAAAAGCATCTCGCATTCTTCAAGGTGTATGACAAAGTCCGCGCGGATCATACCGCAGGCAAAAAAATCGATCAATCAGTCATTGATCTTCTACGTGGTCTCGCATTCAACGAACCGCAGCGGAAACTCGTTGCCGAAATGGAACAGCGGCAAAGTAAATGAAAGAACCCGAAGACAAAACCAATTATTATATAGAACCTGTCGATATCGAGATATATCTCAAGAAGGCGGGAACGATTAAAACAATCGTAAAAAGCCTCTATATAGAGCTATTCGACGACGAACCGAAACCTCAATTCGCCAAAAAACTTTTTGAGTATTTCAAAAGCATCAACTCTCCGATCGACCTTATTGAGGCGCAGAATATTTTCCCCGAAACGATTCTTCCGTTCAACAACTCGTATTATCAGTATGAACACCTGTACAACAAACTCAATTCACACATAGAGGCGGGGCAAGGAGGCTCAATAGATTCATGGCGGCAGTGCGTCTATCTCACTGAACTGTTGATGAAATACGAACCAACAATTGCGGCCCTTGAATTATTCGGTGATTTTCATACATACAATCTCAATTTCATAATCCGCGAACTCAACAAACTCAACCATCACATACTGCTTGAAGACACGACTGTCGCGTATCTGATCAAGCGTTCACGGAAATTCAACGGCGAAGACAACGTCGATCCCGAATGGGAAAAGCTTGTTGAGTTATGGGAATACAACCTCAAAGAAAAAATCATATTCTGAATAAAAAAGCCCGGTTGCAACCGGGCTTTTTTATTCAGAAACTGCAGTGTATTACTTTACAACATCTCTCAGATCCATTCTCAGAGCCGACATGCTCCGCCCGGAACCTACATACACCTGATCACTATCAGCGATAATCGATACGATCTGTTCAGGCATTCCGTAACTCCAGATAAGCGAACCCGTTTTCGGATTCAGCGCAAAGATTGTTGATCCGCTGCCCATATAAAGCTCCTGTCCGTTATAAGCCACATCCGCGGTAATCGGTTTATCGGACGCATATTTCCATCGGATAGATCCGCCCGACGGATCTATCGCGTACAGAACACCGTCTTTTGATCCTACATACATCACATCATCACGGATGACGGGACTCGACACAATCGCACCGCCTGTCTTGACAACCCATGACTGCTTTCCTTTTTTAGCATCAAACGCATTGATACTTCCTTTGAAAGTTCCTACAATCACACTGTCTCCATACACAAGCGGTGATGATGAAACAACACGGCCGTCCAAAGCCACTTTCCATTGAACTTCACCATCGGCAAGTGAAAGTGCGTATAAATTCTGATCTTCCGCAGCAACAAATACCGAACCGCTTCCGAATGAAGGTGTACTGTATATATTTGACTGCACATTTCTCATCCATTGTTCTTTACCATCAGTTGAGAATGAGTAAATTTTACCGCCGCTTGACGCAACAATCACACTATTATCAACAACCTGGGGAGAAGCTCCGAACACAATCGATCCGGATATTTTCGCTGTCCACATAACTTTTCCGGTAACCGCATTGAGCGAGTACAGTGTTTCTGCTTTTGTTACCGCATACAGCCGTGAACCTGAAATCGCCGGTGCGGAATCAAGTCCGCCCGCAAGCTGTGACCGCCATACGGTAGTTCCCTCTTTCGTCATGGAGACTACCGCTCCCGACGCCGTAGATACGATAATCTGATCATTATAGAATATCACATCTCCCTTCACGCCTGACCCGACAGGCCCTGACCATCCAAGACGGTCGCGAAGCTTGCTTCGTACAAGCGCAACTTCAATCATCTTTGATTCGTTATCATCGAGAGTGATACTTTCCTCGTACTTATCGAAATCTTTCGCTTTGACTTCTATCTTCACCGGTTTCCCGGATTTAACGCGAAGCGAAACCGATCCCTGCCCAACACGTTTTCCATCAATCGTAATAACACACTGCTTCATGGGAGTCACAATTGTGATGCTCGCATCGGTATTTTTGTCATCCTTCGTACGCTGGTTCTTTTCTTCGTCGATCGCCTGATCAAGTTCTTTGACATCCTCAACAGCCTCCGCGTCGACACGAAGCGTTTTCGAGATATCAATATTACGGACAATTTTCTGTACTGCAATATCCGGAATCGTTATCTGCGCTGAAGAGGATGATTCATTCTTTTTATCATCCGCCGCAGGCATAGAAGCTTTGACATCCTTAATGGCGTTCTCAACACTGCGGTTGAGGGCAGCTGTGGACTTCGCGTCAATCGTCGCTGATTGATTCGCCTCAACGATTATCGCTTTATCATCAATTGTCCTCTGTATCTCTTTAGCGATTGCGGATTCGTCGGGATTCATAGATGCTGTTTCTATGGCTTCAACACGCGGGGTGAGAGAAATCTTTCCTTCAACAACAGAAACTTTCGCGGATACACCTTCTTCCTGGGCAACCACAAACTTTGTTCCGCGCACCGCGGCAATCGCGGTCGGAGTCTTTACGCTGAATTCATCCCCTTTAAGGAGCTTTTTAGGATTCACCACAATTCGGCCGACTTTAAGCTCGACTGAACTCGATTCCTGACCTGATGCTTTCTTAACAATCGAATCGATCAGCATTCGAGATTTCTCTTTAATGGTCACATATGAATCCGACCCGATCAGAACACTGCACTGCGATTTATCCCCGGTGACAATCATCGACCCGTCAGCAAGACCCATTTCAGCCTGTGCGATGGAGACTTTTCCCGATTTCTCAATCTTGACGTCACCAACCGAGAATACCACCTTGGCATTTTTCGGCGTATTATCAGCACTGTCCTTCGATCCGCATGAGATCAGAAAGGCCGCACAGACTGCAAGAGCGGCAGATATACTTCTTTTCATACTATACCTCTCCGGAAGATTATTATTCCGATTTGACTTACCCTGATCAGTAATAATACCGCCTGAATAATGCAAAATCAATCAAAATAATGAATCCATTTGGATTGAAAACGGATAAGGAGGAACGAAGTTATCGAAATGGAATCACCGAAAAGAGGAGGAAGGAAGGCTTACAATGAGCGTTTACCAGTAAAGCCAGATCATTAATACATTAACCAGTACATAATGTCACCCGTAATCATCATCCAGAATAACACTGTAAGTACGATGAGAAAAAACCACCCGATTCGTCGCAACTTTTTCATCAGTCTTGCAGAATTATTTTTATTCTGGAAATACGGAACACAATAAATGTCTTTTCTCCGTCGACAGGCCGAGCCACTTCAAGAGTCACCGTCGACCCGACTTTCCCCCGAAGGAGATTCTGAACGATGTATTCATATTCAAGCCCGAGGATAGGACGGCCGTCAATTTTAACTATTTCATCTCCCGCGCGAAGGCCCGCGGATTCACCGGAACCCCCTTTAAAAACAGAAGCGATCACATACGGGTTTGTTTTAGTTACTTTCCCATGACCGGTTGGAACCTCAACCCCGATTCCGCCGAATTCTTCCTTCATGCAGGACGAAAACGGAAGTATAATTAATAACGTCAAAATCCCAATGCACTTCCACTTCATATAAAACCCTATTTTTTGCTTTTAAATTCATTGATCATGTCAACCATGATAGCGACATGGTCAGCAAGAAGATTTATGGCAACATCAGGTCGACCTGATCCTTCGAGTTCTATATAAAGATCAGCTATCGCCTTACGGGCACGGCTGTCCTTCTCAAGAATACCTTCCATCCCCTGTGCAGGTGATCCCTGCATGCGTCCGAGCGCACCTTCAATTATTCTTCGCTTTGCTGATTCGTCCAATGTATGTTCTCCTTATTTTCCGTCGGAAGATTTCTTCGCGGGATCCTTTGTTTCGGTCTTGTCCTTGGGTGCAGTATCCTTTGCTCTGTCCTGAGACTTTGCGGCATCCTTCGTCTTTGCCGGATCCGTCGGATCCGTCGGAGAATCCTTTTCCTGCTTTTTATCAGAGAGGTCAGCAGTTCCTTTTTTTCTCGATATATCATCACGCACTTTCAGTTTTGAAGCGAATGAATCATACATCGACGGCTTCGTCAGACGTCCGTAGTTATCGGCATGATGTATCATCGCACGTTTAAAATCAATACTGAGCGTTTCCTTCTCTTTAACCGCGAGAACTTCAAGCATCGCCTGGATCAATTTGAAATTAAAGTCCTCAACATATTTCAGGATGATATCATCAGCTTTACCGAATTCAGCATTACGAATATATTCCGCGACCCGACGTTCCTGCCGGAATCGAACTTCCCTTTCAACTTTTTTTTCAAACACCGGCATAGGAGGTTCTTTCGGAATCGCCTTCTCTGTCTTGTCCGCGGTTTTCTCTTTTTTACCATTAGCAGGAGAGGTGTCAGTCTGTTTCGATTTACGTTCCCCGAGTTCCTTCTGGAACCGGACTTCATAATCATTAAACGGGATCACGAGCTCCTCATTGAACGGTTCACCGGTTTTATTGAGGAAGCGGTTATAAAACACATTTCCCTCTTCCCGTTCCATTTCGAGAAGGTGGGAATATATATATTTCTTTGTTTCAATGTCGCGGCTTTCAAAAAGAGAGAGATACGCGTACCGCATCGACCGGCGCGCAATCTTCACCGCTTCCTGATATTTAAACAGCTTGTCCGAATAAAGACGGGGATGCGACGCATCGGCCACCATCTGATAATTACTGCTCATCGCGCGGTCACGATAACCGAGAGTGAGATACAAACGAGCGGGAGCATTTTTGGATTTAATCACATTTGGAGCTATCTTGTCCAGAATACCTTTCGATTCTTCAAGGTAGTACCGTGAAAGGACATCCACATACAGAGGAACCTGTTTTTTCTGGGAACCGTATATATACTTAAACGCCCGGCTGTAATCGGACTGAAGAAATGACACATCCGCGTTGAACTGCATCTCGCAGACATCAAAGAAAGGATCTCCTTCCTTCTCCCCAAGGTTAGTAACGCATGTATCAAGAAACTCAAGATATTCCTTGTTCTCCTTGAGCATTCTCTCAACCGAAGTCTGATCCGCCGCTACGGAGGGAATCCCTGAGATGATAAACAATGCGATGAAAGAAAGACAGAACCTGCGCACGACAATCCCCCTGCATCCTTCGGTTTTTCTATAACTATTCCGTTTTGAACGACACGCGTAACAGAAAACAGATATCCGCTGCGCACCGCATGATATGAAATCACGACTCACGCCCAGACGTCAACAACAATCCCCCTCCGGTAAATATTTATTGACATATCCCGCCGTTGCTCGTTCCATCGATTGCGATACACATACAAAGAACGGGATCATCAATGGCACAGGAATCTACAGACGACTTTTCCTCCATCACAACGGGAAAATATTATTTTCTTAAAGGTCGGTTTAAAGCCGGATCTTCGAATCTTTATGGACTTTTCCTCATAATATTCAATCAGGGAAAGGCCATGGAATCGTCTCATGCGGCCGTTTCCACATTTTCAACTATATACGAGCTTGAACCCCATACCGAATGGCAGGTATTCGAGGAAAAAATAACCGAGGTTCGATGGAAGGGCAATTGCAACATGAATATGACCAGTGCCGTCGTATCATTGTTCGATTCTCTCAACAAAGACCTTTCCGCCCGCGATGAAATATACGGCATGGTATCCAGTTATAATTATAGCCTTCTCGATGTAGCGCTCTCGGATATCATAAACCGCGTTATCCGGGATAAAGCATTAATCCTCGAAACCGGAATTCAGGAAGCTCTTCCTGAAGAAGTTGTCGCCGCACGCGATGCACACCTTAAAAAACAGACCGACAAGACCAAACCGTCCACGGAGTCGACGAATCACGCTTTCCGCGTCGATGACGGATCATCGATTGTGCCAGCGTCAATGGTTCTTTCTCCCGTCAAAGGAAAGCTTCTGTACGAACTGAAAATCGGCGACATGATCATGCTCCGGTTAAATCACAAAACCGATATCGGCGCGTTCTACATCAACCTGTATAAACTGAAAACCCCTGATGGAAAATACAGGTCGATTCCCGGTGAAGTAATAGATATAAAGTCCGAATCGAAAGACCTGCCCGTAAGCATACTTGCCCGGATTGACAATCAGCTTTTTGCGGTCGCCACAGAAGAAGACCGGCATGTACGGGTTTACCTTTACGATCCGAAAACAGACGGTGCGTTTACAACAAACCCGTCCGGAACCTCTCCACAGAAAAAGACACAAAGCCGTCACTCTTCAGCAACGGTGAAAAACGATCACTCGCCGGCAGTATTCTTTCTCCTCGGGTTTGCGGCATTCCTTGTTATGGTTCTGCTTCTGATAATTTATATCTACACTTGAATCTTGCGATGATTTTCAGTTGACTGTTCCCTGCCCAAAGATAATCCTCAATTAATGATGATTCATTTCATTTCAGGCGGAAACAGATGGAACAAAACAGGGACTATGTAATCAAGCTCGCGCATGAGCGCAAAGTAAAATTCATCAGATTATGGGTAACCGACGTTCTCGGGCTTCTCAAATCATTTGCGATTACCGCGGATGAGCTTGAAGACGCGCTTATTGAGGGAGTCCGCTTCGACGGATCCGTCCTTAATTCGAATGCGCGCACAGATGAGCAGGAGCTTATCGCGATTCCTGATCCGTCGACATTCCAGATATTGCCATGGCGCCCCACAAAAGAGGACTCCGTCGCGCGCATGTTCTGCGATATTTATACGAATGACATGAAACCCTTCGAGGGTGATTCCAGATATATTCTCAGGAAAAACATTCAAAAAGCGGCCGATCGCGGCCTCACTTTTTATACAGGTCCTGAAATTGAGTTCTTTTTCTTCTCGAATTACAATTCACCGGCGGTCATTGACAGAGGCGGATATTTCGATCTTACTCCTCTCGATTCCGCGAGCGATTATCGGCGCGAAACCGTACTAACCCTTGAGGAGATGGGGGTGGATGTCATCACATCTCATCATGAGGCGGCTCACAGCCAGCACGAAATCGATCTCAGACATGAAGATGCGCTCACCACCGCGGACAACATAATGACTTTCCGCATCGTCGCGAAGGAAGTAGCTCAGAAGAACAACATATACGCGTCATTCATGCCGAAACCCCTCGCGGAACAAAACGGTTCAGGAATGCATATACACATGTCTTTGTTTGATAACAACAAAGATGAGAATATTTTCTTTGATCCGTCACGCCCCCATATGCTGTCCGAAACCGGAGGACATTTTCTCGCGGGTCTGCTGCGTCATGCACCGGAGTACTTCGCGATTACAAATCAGTGGGTCAACTCGTACAAACGGTTCAACCGCGGGTTTGAAGCGCCTATGAGCATCACATGGAGCGGCAAAGACAATGACGCGCTCATCCGTGTACCATATGTGCGTTCCGACAAGGAACATTCCATGCGCATTGAAATTCGAAATCCTGATCCCGCGTGTAATCCGTATCTTGCTCTCTCCGCTCTTCTTGCCGCTGGTCTTGCGGGAATCGACAATAAATATCCGCTCCCCGAACAGGGAAAGCCGTCCGATCTGCCTATCCCGTCCGACCTTGGTCAGGCTCTCCGTTTGTTTTCAGAAAGCGCATTGATGCATGATACGTTCGGAACCGCTGTCATGAATAATTTCATCGCGAACAAGCAGATCGAACTGGATCGTTTTCACTCGCATGTGACTGACTTCGAAATCTCAGAGTATCTGCCGATCCTCTGATGACGACTGCCGCAATTATCGGATGCGGACGGATCGGATTCCTGTTGGAAAACGATCCTCTGCGGAACAAGCCGTGTACTCATTTCGGCGGAATGAGAAAAAGCGGTATTCGCGTCATTTCCGCATGTGACCTGGATACCGGAAGACTTGAAAAGATATCCCGCATGGGTCATCTTTCGAAGGATCGTCTTTTTACCGATTACCGCACGGCACTGTTAAACCGTGCGGATATTGTCACAATAGCAACACACACCGACAGTCATGCAACAATAGTCACTGCCGCCGCGGAGTCAGGATGCAGGGTCATTGTCTGCGAAAAACCGATCGCCTCTGACCTCCGCGATGCAAAACGGATGATTGACGCGTGCCGTGCGCATAACGTTGCGCTCATAATCAATCATGAACGGCGATACGATCCCCGTTACCGAACCGCGAAAAGGCTCCTTGACCGCGGAGTAATCGGTGAGGTCGTCTCCATCCGCGGCATTCTTCCAACTCACGGATTTCACGGAACATCACGGGCATCGCTCGGCGGCGGACCCCTTCTCCATGACGGAACCCATCTTATTGACATCATATCCTACTTTTCCGGTCGGCTCATAAAGGCCGATGGCCGCTTTTCACGCCGTACGCGCACAAAGGGTTTTGAAGACCACGCATGGGCGCTTCTTGAAACAGAGTCAGGTATCCCGGTGCATATATCTGTCGGTGGAGGAGCGAAATACTTCGGATTCGGAGTGGAACTTTTCGGTACTGAAGGCAAAATCGAGATTGGAAACGGATTCAACAGGCTCTTTAGGATGAAAAAATCAAAGTTCTATAAAGGATTTTTTGATCTGGCTGAAGTCGCTTTCCCATCTTTTAAGGGGAATTGCTTTACCGAATTGTACAGAGAAGCAAAACGCGTCATTGCAACCGGTGAAAGGCCTGCATCTACCGGAGAGGACGGCCTTTCCGCCCTTGAAACCATACACTCTATATATCAATCAGCCTGTACTCATCAGGAAACCGCAATTCCTCCGCGAAAGGCGATTAATATTAAAAAAATATTTGCGCTTACTGAATAACTGTGATACAATGCCTTCAGAAAGAAATCACTAATGGATCGCCCGAATGATGAAGATACGAATAAAAAATGAAAACACGATTCTCGTGGTGGCCATCTCCGGTAAATTCAATATCGAAGAAGTGGTAAAATTTGAGGAAGCCGTCACTATCGACCAATCAAAGGGCACTACCGCTATAGCGATTAATTTTGCAGAAGTGGAATATATTGATTCTTCCGCTCTGGGTTCCCTCATCAAACTCATGAATAAGGCAAAGAACGTCAATCTTGAGTTCATCCTGTACAACATGTCTCAACCGATTATGAGTATTTTTCGTCTTGCATATCTCGACAAATTTTTCTCAATCACAACTGCGGATGCCCTTGATAAAAAGTATCCCGGGGTTACATTCTGATTCATTAGTTAATACATGAGTGTTTGCAAGAACGGTTTTAATTACACCACTCTTTCGGGCATACACTGATGTAATAAGTATTTTTTGCTATTTTGATATGAAAGAAAGCAGTTATTCAAAATCACAAGTATCCGTTTTCTCCCAATGTTTTCATCAGATTCCCCTCTTTACTCCCCGCTAACAGCTTCTCACAATATTTTGCCAGCACATCAGTTTCAATATTCACATTCTCTCCTTTGACCAGGATCGGTATCGTTGTACGATCAAGCGTTTCCGGAATTAGATACAAATCAAATGATGTTCCGTTTTCAGATACGACGGTCAGCGATACTCCGTTCACCGCGACCGATCCCTTCGCCACAATATAACGCATACATCCCGGGTCTGCTCCGATCGTCATTGACAATCCTCTTTCATCGCGTATTGTCCGGATCACCCGCCCTTTACCGTCAACATGTCCCTGTACGATATGTCCGCCGAATCTCTTACCCGATTCTATCGCCCTCTCAAGGTTCACACGGTTTCCTTTTTTCATTTCCGATAAAGTGGTTACAGACAAGGTTACCTGAGATGCAAACACGGTGAAACTTCCCGGATCAAATGATGTCACTGTCTGACATGCCCCGTTTATTGAAATAGAATCACCGCATACAATGCCCTGCAGAACTATCTGTGCTTTGACTCTGATTTCAAACCCGCTTCCGCTATGTGTCACATTGTCGATAACACCTATCTCTTCAATTAGTCCGGTGAACATTATAACCTCCGATAACCGTGATAAAGCACGTCCCCATCGAGGAAAGCAGATGTCACTTCATCAATCATATATGAATCCGCGATCCTGCCGAACCCCTTTCCGCTGAAGACGCTTCTGCCTCCGCCGATCATTTTCGGAGCTATGAATGACAGATATTCGTCAATAATACCCAGCATACGACTTGCAGTTTCCGCACCGCCTTCAAGCATTGCCCACATTATTCCCCGTGACTTCAATTCTGACATCATCGTATCGTTGAATAAATCACCATCCCCGCACAGTATCAATTTTTTCTTTTCAAGCATTTCACATATCAGTGCCGGCTTCTTATCTACCCTGTGTTCCGCGGCGAAAACTATATAATTATCATCATCGAAAAACTTTTCTCTTCCGGTGATATTCGCAGGTAATCCCGCCAACACCCTTAACGGAGAATTCTTCACATGATTAAAAGAGCCGTTAAGAACATAACGAATCATAATATTATCATTACCGGAAATTGGGACTGGATTACGTGCAAGAAAATCCGCTTCATCCGTAAATTCTTCCGTGCGGCTTTTCAGAGACGGATTGTCAGATTCAAAAGTTCCTCTTCCGACAATGATCGCGTCTACAAGTGAACGGTACCGGTGAACAACAAGACGGGATAACGACGAACTGACCCATTTGGAATCACCGGAACTTGACGCGGTAAATCCGTCAGCGGTCATCGCGGTTTTATACATCACATGAGGTCTTTTCTTCTCAATCAGGGTGAAGAACGGTCTCATAATCTGGCGGGCGTGATCCGCATGAGAATCAATTATATTAACTTCTATTCCCGCGCTACGAAGCGTTTCGATTCCCTTTCCTGAGACCATCGGATTCGGATCCTCAAGCGGAACGAAAACCCGGCGAATACCCGCCCGTATGATCAAATCAGTACACGGCGGCGTCTTGCCGTGATGACAGCATGGTTCCAGAGTCACGTAAAGATCCGCTCCCTCCGCATTATCACCAGCCGCGTTCAGCGCGCACACCTCGGCATGATCTCCGCCGCACACCTGTGTACCGCCCTCCGAAATGACTGAACCTGACTTCACTACAATCGCACCGACCGGAGGATTAGGCGAAGTTATTCCTGTCCGCGAAAGTGCGGCATCAAAAGCACGAGTCATATAATCTGAATGGTTCATATTGTCATGCTACACATCCGCTTAAAGCCGCGCAAGAAAATAACGTGACTCTGGCTTTCACATATCGAAACAGTGACTTAAAGCTCTACACAACAGTTGACATCATCCTCTTGAAAGACTTGGTAAAAAAAAGTCACGCACCGATCATCTACTTTACGGTTTGCACCAATCTCTTTTATCCCGGCTATGTCCACACAAAAAAGGATGGGGAAAATCCCCATCCTTCCGCATTTACGTATTAAATGAAACTTAAGCTTTCTTTGGTTCTTCTTTCTTTATGAAATTTTCCCACCAGAGCACAACCGGAGACGCAATGAAAATTGATGAATATGCTCCAAGGATAAAACCGAAAATCAGCACAAGAGAGAAACCATGGAGAACTTCTCCGCCGAGGAAGAACAGCGCAATCACCGAGAGAAGAGTACAGAACACGGTAATTACCGTTCTGGACAATGTCTGGTTGATTGAACTATTAATGAGTTCGCCGAACGGAAGAGTTGTTCCCGCAGCCATACGCTCTCTAATCCGGTCAAAGATCACAATCGTGTCATTCACCGAATAACCGAAGATCGTAAGGATCGCCGCCAAAACCGGAATGTCAAACTCAACCTGGAATGCACCCGCAAGAGCGATCGACAAGATCACATCATGAACCAACGCAACCATCGCACCCACCGAAAAACGGAACTCGAAACGGAATGCGAGATATATTGTCATCATCAGGATACAAAGCAGGATCATCTTCCACGCGGTGTTCTTGATATAGTTTCCAATCGACGGACCCACTGATTCATTACTGTGGATCTGAACGTTTTTGAATTTACCGTCAAGAGACCCCTTGATCGCGTCAAATGTCTTCGCACCGGTCGTATCTTTTTTTAAAAGCTTTCCGGTTACACTGAACTCATTTTTATCGCCGGTCGTTACCTGCTGAACCGAATTCGGAATACCGCTATCATCAAGAGTCTTCCGGATCTCATGTATGGTTACGGACTTTTCAAATTCAGCAACTACCTTGACACCGCCCACAAAGTCTATACCCCAGTTTATCCCGCCGCGCATATGCGCAATGGAAATAAATGATATAAGCATTATACACGATACAAGGTAAAACCAGCGCCTGTTTTTAATAAACTGTATATTAGTCTTTTTCACAGTGCCACCCCTATATGCTCAGTTTCTTGATTTCACGACGCGACGCGATCATCTCGTATACGAACTTGGTCACATAGAGAGCGACAAACATGTTCGCGATAATACCGATCGTAAGCGTCACGGCATAACCCTTGATCGCGCCCGTTCCCACCAACGTGAGAATAAGTGCGGCAAGTACCGTCGTGAGATTTGAGTCAAAGATTGTCCAGAACGCATGTTCGAATCCCATAGAAATCGCGGTACGGACATTTCTTCCGTTCCGGATCTCTTCGCGAATACGTTCATAAATAATCACATTCGCGTCGATGGCCACACCGAGCGTCAGTACGAAACCGGCGATTCCGGGGAGCGTAAGAGTGAAACCCAGCCATGAAAGCATCGCAAGAGCGTAAATTGCATTGAGAACAAGACCCACAATCGCGATAAGCCCGGAAATCTTGTAGTACACAATCATGAAAAGTGATATTGCGATAAGCGCGACAGCACCGGCCTTGATTCCCGCATTGATCGAGTCCTGACCGAGAGACGGTCCGACAGTACGTTCTTCAACGATACTGAGATCGACAGGCAGTGCCCCTTCTTTGATAATGCGGACAAGTATGTTGACCTCATCATCAGAAAAACTACCCTCAATGACGGCTTTTCCCGCATTGATCTGTCCGTTGATCGTCGGTGCACTGCGCACCTTGTTATCAATCACAATCGCAAGGGGACGTCCCTTGTTCTTGGGAGCAGTCGCTTCGGCAAATTTCTGCGCACCTTCAGCGGTCGTGGTGAAACTTACCGCAAGACGGCCATAATCATCATTTCCCGGAGCTGCGGATGCAATATCGCTACCCGCGAGCGCAATAGCTTTTTCAAGCACGATCGGGAAAGACGGATAAATTTTATTTGTTGTTTTGTCTCTTTCGTAGTAAAAAAGAACTTCCTTGTCAGCGGGACATTTGATCTCTTCAGAGATCTTAACAATCGCGGCATCAGCCTGCGCCATGTCTGTCGGAGGAAGAATCTTGAGAGTTGTCATCGCCTCTTTCGCCTTGGCGGTAAGTTCGTGATCGCCGAGACGGTACTCGACTGTTCCAGTCATACCAAGAAGGTCTTTGATCGCTTTAGGATCACGTACACCGGGAAGCTGGAGTTCAATCTGATCAGCTCCGCGCGTACGAATCTGCGGTTCGGAAACACCGAACGCGTCAATACGGTTACGGATAAGATCAAGCGCCTGACTGGTGATATCATTCTTATCCTTTTCGTTAAGTTTGCGGCCCATCTTCTTTTCCATGCGGTCATAATCCGCCTGAAGAACAAGCATCGATCCGCCCTGAAGGTCTAGACCGAGATTGATTCTTTTAGCGAGAAGAGCACTCTCCGCCCAGTGAGCGGAAATCTTCGCTTCTTTCACAAAAGGATACTCGTCTTTCTTCAATACTTCATTCAGTACTGCATTATTAAGTCCAAGCCCTTCTATATAAAGGGTTTTTTCATCAACAGATACTTTGTACTTTGAACTGGGAAATCTTTTTTTCAGCTGCTCAATCTGATTTGCGTTTGCGTCATCGTTAAGAACGACCACCATCTCGTTCATTCCCACTGTGGGTAGAACAAGCATGATCGACAGAACGGTTACCGCCGCGATGATGAGCAATGTTAAGAGATTACGCTGTGTCATCTACGACCTCTTTGTAATAAGTAACTTTCCGGGCATAATCCGGAAATAAAAACGTACTATGCCCTTTTAATATTTGAATCTCAGATGAAATAAATACTCGTCATGGGAACCGTCTGAAGACGCTTCCTTTCCTTTTTCTTCTTCCAATCCGATAAACAAGAACGATAAAAACAATTATGCCGACAACTGTCAGCAGAGGAAGCATCCTCTTCAGAGCACCTTTTTTTACAACTTGTCCCTTGTCGTCGCCCTGGATAGCTTCAGTTTTTCCAGCCTCAACAAAATCCTTTTTTTCAAAAGTGATTCCAGGGATCCGAACTGAACGGAAGTCGCCTTCACTCGTCTCTAATAATGAGAGAGAATCACTTCCCGCCGCATTCGCGTTCTGCGAATCAGCCTTTGGAGCATTCCCTGTTTTCGATGGTTTAGCAGCTGCTTTTCCCGATACAGGAACAGACTGTTTTTCCTGCTCCGGAGCAATCTTTTCTTCCGCAGGTTCAGCGTCCGGAACCGGAGTATCCGCTTCCTGTGCATACAGAATAGCAGACATGCTTCCGACTACACTCATTAAAAAAAGAGCCAATAATGCCCGTTTCATAAATACTCCCGAACTAATCGTTTTCTACATTTTGGTTTGAATCGCAGTCTTTACAACTTCAACCTTGGTACTGTCGGCTATTTTAATAGTGACGATACCCTTTTCAGCATCAACAGCGGTAACCACACCATAGATACCACCGATGGTAAGAACCTTGTCATTCTTCTGAAGATTATCAATCATCGCCTTGTGCGCCTTATCGCGTTTCTTCTGAGGAAGAATTGTAAGCACATAAAAAATACCGAAAGTAACTACCATCATGACAATCAGAATCATGCCACTTCCACCACCGCTCGACGAACCGGTTGATGCTGACTCCGCATATGCAGCCGTTGCGAAAAAATCCATACTACTCCTCCCGAAAAAATACGGTATAATGTTACAAGATAAGAGATCTGATTATTCCAATAATGCGATGAACTATTCTTGTTGGATCGCGTTGCCTCGCATACATGGCAAATGCATAACGCATCACCATCGCACGAGGAAAACAATCTTCCCATCTCTTCAGATGTAACCTAGCTCCGGAGCTTTTTGTGTCAATAACATTAATCCAGACTAATGCCGAACCGGCCTCTACCGTGGTTAATCCTGAGATCAGCGGGAAAGCGGATCATCCCTCATTTTGATGCTACGCGTTTCCGAAAGCACTTCACCAGTGATATCAGCGCGGTCATCCGAATAAAGAACATCATTGGAGTTTATAACAAGCGTAACTTCGCCTCGACGAGCAACTGCTTTGATCGCTCTTTCAATCAGCGGATATATCCGCCGCTTTATTTCCGTTTCCTTTTTTTCCAGAACGGAAAGTTCATCCTCATTTACCTTTTTTATCCCCGCATTGCTGTCAGCGGAGGAAACCTCAGTATGTTTTCTCTTTCTTCTGAGATCGATAATCCTGGAGGTCAGGACTTTCCACTCCGGATCTTCAGCAACAATAGCGTCCACAATAATCCGCAAATTCACATATCGCACACTGTCATGAGCATCACTTCCGCTATTCCCCCCGGTGGTGGAACAACACAGGAAAATCAAAATAAATATGAAGGGAATTGCCTTCATCAGAAGGCCATATCCCCTATTCCGAACTGGAAGTTGAATCCGCTGAGAGATTTGAAATAGCCGTGTTCTTTTCCTGCCCACTCAAGTTTTTTCCCGAACCAGAAACGCAACGGCATCATCGGAATCTGTATCTTAAATCCGAATCCGTATGAATAACGGAAGTACGACATGAGATCACCGTTTCTAAAGTCACGAATATCTCTGAGATTTCCTTCATTTCTATCGCGTTCAAATATAGCTCTATCTGTGTCACTCAACTGTTTTTCCCAAAACTTGTCGGTCCACAATGATGCGGCGTCAAAGAACAGAACACTCCACAAGTAATCTTTCTGTATTGGAACCCTGAATTCTGCTCCATAAAGAATCTGATGATAGAGCCCCTTCCTCCATGATTGAGGAAGAGCACTATCCGTGTAATAATCCCAACCGCGAAGCGACTGCGGTCCGCCGACCTGAAATCTGTCATCCGTTTCGATCCATTCGTTTTCGGCGCGATGTTGTCGTTTCTCAATACTACTTTTCTGGAACGGAGGACGTATAAAACTACCCGCTCCGCGCAATTCAAATACACACGGATAGTCCTTGAGTAATGGTAAATGAAACGGTGAATAATACAAATCGAAAGATGGATCAAACTGGATATAATGCTCCTCACCCCGAACCAGCGCCCCGCCGACGAATGTCGTACTGAACTTCACGGACATACCGTCTGACGGGTTCAGTGAATTATTCACGGAATTGTATCCCGTAAATATCGATATCGCGCGTTTCTCCTTATATCCCTGTCGCTTCTGCATAAAAATATCATCAGAACAGTCCCCTGATGCCTCAGGAATACTCTTGAAGCTATGGGTCCAATCCATACCTACATGACAGTAATAGAGGAAACGGTACGTCGGCCCTACAGAGTAACCTATTGTCTGAGAAATATATGACGCATCCTCATCCGAGTTAAGAAAGAGCGAAGTATCGGTATACTCCGTCTGTGTAAAGAAAATCGACGTATTAAGCGCCACCGGCTTGTCCATAAACCACGGTTCCGTGAAATTAATTGAACCCGACACTGCTTCGGCGCCATAGTTCACTTTCACGGTAACATTTTGCCCATTTCCGTTCAGATTCGTTTCTCCCACACTTCCGAATACCGCGAAACCGCCGTTTGATCCCCACGAACCTCCGAGAGATATTGTTCCCGTCGATTGTTCTTCAACTTCAATTATAACATTAACCCTGTCCTCACGGGTTCCCGGCCGTATATCAATATTCACCTGCTTGAAGAAACCGAGATTATAGATCCGCGATCTTGAGACTTCCATTTTGGATGAATCAAACAGCTCGCACACGCCATTCGACTCCTCTTTCATAACAACTTCCCTGCGTATGACCTTCTCTTTCGTTTTTTTATTTCCGCGAATATATATCTTTTCAAGAAACGTTTCAGGACCTTCGACGATATTAATAGCGTACTTCCGGTATTTTCTTCTCTCAATTTTACCATTAACCAACTTCTCGGCGTATCTATCATGCTCTTTCGGAGAGACACGCGTATATATTCTTCCTTGTGAAGCATACTGAAAAGCAATACCCTGTCTGTCCTTCTCGAACAGGGTATTATTGAATATCACATCATCATCGAAATCAGATGCGGGAGATGTCAGAAACTGAGAAATATGCTCAGCGGTATCATCCGGATCAATTTTCCGTAATTCCAGATTACTCTCTATCTTCTCTCTCGTAATAAATTGACCGCTTTTCTTGCTACCGACTGTACCCGTCACACCGTTAATCTCGTATCCGTCAAAATAGTACCGCTCTCCTTCATATATTTTGAGATTGATATAAATTGCACGTACACTGTTTCCGGAATCCTCCGGATTATCCCATTCATATGATATCTGGTTAGGGTCATCGATTATTTCCGCATCAAGATACCCGTTCTGTTTATAATACGCGATGATTTTCATTTTATCCATTTCAAAATCTTCGCGCTTGAACTTACCGTCATCAAGAAAACGTTTCTCCTTTGTGACAATAAGTGCTTTGAGTTCAGTATCAGGTATTTTCTTCGCACCTAGAAGAGATACTTTAACGACATTGACCTGTTCGCCCTCATCGACGATCACTGTAACAACAATCGATCCATCATCCTTGTCCGGATCAGGTTCTGCCTTGTAATCAAGAACAGCACTGAAATATCCTGATTCGGCATATTTCTTCTTTATCATCGGAAGCGATTTTTCCATCAAATCCGGACGGAAAGGATCCCCTGCCCGAAGAAGAACTTTTTCTTTCAAGTCCGCTTCCTGAACCAGATCAATTCCTTTGAAATCAATCCGCGATACCAGCGGACGCTCGGAACAATAGAACCGTACAATAACACCATCACCGTATTCCTCGACTTCCGCCCGCACATCCACCACCTTCCCGGTGGAGAACAACACTTTGATTGAATCACTGATCTTCGCGGGATCAAGGGGTTCATCTATGGTCACTATTTTATATTTCGGGGCATCACCTTTTCCGATGGAAAGTGTGGTGCTATTATGTTCAGCGAGCACATCAAGTCCATTGAAACTCCGGATCGGAACGATCTCTTCTTTTCCTCCGGAGCCTTTTCGGACTCCGATAAAATCAATCATTCTGACGGTCTTCCCTTCAAAACGGGACGAAACCGTGTATGCCTGGTTCTTCGGCAGAAATACAGCCATTACGGCGGTCAAGGCAATAGCCAGGATGGTTACAGCAACGATATTATTACGCAAAACTTAGTCTCCATTCATGCGAATGTCTGATTACACACCAATGTTCCAGGTGTCAACAAAATATGGCTACAGCAGAATTCTGAGTCCCGCCAGAAAGATTGTTCCGGCTTCAGGGTATCCTTCCCGCAAATAGTACTTATTATTATAAAGATTTTCGATTCGCAAATACGAGTAAAATCCAGTCTGCATCTGAATCTGCGCGCCGAGAAAACCGATTACCGATGATTTCAGCGTCTCTTTCCCATATGGATCAGTATATACTTTTGACTGATACCGGTTACTCCACTCAATATTCAAAACTGATCCGTTATACTTCACCGCACTGCTGACAGCATGAGAAGGTCTGTAGGTGACCTGTTCTGTAGTATAAAAATGAGAATACTCATATCCCAAGGTCATCTGGACTCCGCTTTTAGGAACGGAAACAGATCCGTCACCTTTGGCGGTCAGCACAGTCGCGTCTAATTTATGCGCGCGGAGCACCATCGCTTTATTTGCAACATAATCATAAAAATTATCCGATTTCTTGACAGTACAACCGCCTTTAAACCACACATAGTTTCCGGTCTTTATATCGAATTTACCTTCACCTACATGGGAACGCGTCGGAGGAAGATCGTATTCAGGATACACATACTTCTGTTCAAAATAAAAATTCTCCGCACGGAACGGTTCCATTTCATGGCGGTACAGAAATGTGACAGACAGAATATCATTGCCGAACAGGGAAAGACTTCCGACAGGATTAACCGGAATCGGTATTTTCCGCGATGAATCACCCGGGCGGGATACATGCCCCATCAGAAGAGCTCCGCCATTTCTCGCCCACGCACCGGATACACCGATGCTCATTCGCAGAAATGACAGCAACCGGAAATCATCAACCAGCTCTCCTTTTACGAATTCGTCATTATTAACATCCTCAACCGAATACCGATACCATGTTCCGTCCGCATTAATCCGCAAACGATTCGATGCTGACCATATAACCTCACCGCCCAGAGAACCTTTCAGTTTCACAAGACTGGATTTTTCATCATTATCTGAATCACGCGCGGCAAGACGGTGCGTATATCCCGCGACATTCATCGCGGTGCTCCATTCAAACGATGATGACTGTCGTATGATATTGACCGCCGAAAGAGAGTATTTTTCCTTTTCTTCCCGAGTATACACCGGATTTTCAAACATCCCGTGAGACTCATTGTCGACAGATCCGTCGAACAGAGTTTTCCATCCATCTCCGGCATTCAGATTGCCGGTAAAACCGATATTGTTTTTGTAATAACTTGTATTTGAATACGTTGTCTTGCCGTATCCGTAATCATTCGAACGTTTGAATTGCGAATTGAGGAGATAAACAAATTCATCCTGTTCATGAGAAAGCGATATGGCCGAAAACATATTATTGTACTGACCATAGGTGAGCTGCATGTCGACATTCATATTCTTGGAAACTTTTTTCTCTTCCTGGCCTGACTGATCGACGGGGTTTGGATTATCAAGAATAGGATCGACATACCCGCCCTGCGCAAATACTTGCGCACGTATCATGAAACATAAACCGATTCCCGCAATTATGACACGCAGCTGCATAGTATCCGTCAATACCCCTTCACGGTTCATTATTCTGATATATATTCTGAAGGGCAAGTCAAATAATGCATTATCCGTTTTAAACCGCTATTGATCTCTTTCATTTCCGTATATAGCATCAAATAAACACACTTCAGAATTTTTATGACACCGACGACTCTCTTTTGTTTCACTCAATCATTTGAATTTGGAAAATCATGATTATAATGATACAAAAATTGCAAAGAAAAGGGCACGTAGTACGTGCCCTTTTCTGAGATAATATCCGGCTATTTTACTTGAGATCTTTCGCTTTATCGGTTAATTCCCATGTAAAACCCGCTTCATTACGGCCGAAATGACCATATGCCGCGGTTTTCTGATACACAGGGCGCAGAAGATCAAGAGTTTTGATGATCCCCGAAGGACGGAGATCGAACACCTTCTTCACTCTTTCCGCGATTTCAGCATCAGCGATTGTTCCTGTACCAAATGTATCGACCATTACTGATATAGGCTCAGCAACTCCTATCGCGTACGCAATCTGAATTTCACAACGATACGCAAGACCCGCCGCAACGATATTTTTAGCGACATAGCGGCCCATGTACGCCGCGGAGCGGTCAACCTTCGACGGATCTTTTCCTGAAAATGCCCCGCCGCCGTGACGTCCCATTCCGCCGTAGGTATCAACAATGATTTTACGTCCCGTAAGGCCTGTATCTCCATTCGGTCCGCCTACAACAAAACGACCCGTAGGATTTATATAGATCTTGGTATTCGAATCAATAAGCTTTGCGGGGATTACCGTGTGGATGACCTTGTCAGTCACTTCCTTGCGGATCTGTTCATACGTCACTTCGGGAGTGTGCTGTGTTGAAATGACAACCGCATCGACCCGTTTCGGTTTTCCGCCTTCATATTGAACAGTAACCTGCGATTTCGCGTCAGGACGTACAAAACTGATGTCGCCGCTTTTCCTGAGATCAGCGAGCTTCTTCACAAGCTGATGAGAATAGAGAATCGGCATCGGCATAAGCTCATCGGTTTCAGCGACCGCATAACCGAACATCATACCCTGATCACCGGCGCCCTGATCCTTGAAAAGCCCTTCACCTTCCGTTACACCCTGGGAAATATCGGGAGACTGTGAGTGAACAAATACACCCACATTACAGGTTTTCGCGTCAAATCCGATCTCTGGGTCTGTATACCCAATTTCGGTGACTACCCGGCGTGCGACCGCTTCATAATCAACTTTTTGGTTCGATGTAATCTCACCGCATATAAAAATACGGTCAGTTGTACACATGGTTTCACATGCAACCCGCGATGTCTTATCTCCTGAAAGATGCGCATCAAGTATTGCATCCGATATCTGGTCGGCTACTTTGTCAGGATGTCCTTCCGATACCGATTCTGATGTAAAAAAGCAGTTGTCCATCTGCATAGATAATTACTCCGTTATTTACTTATCTTTTTGCTGTTCTTTAGCCGCACCTTCAGCAGCCGGTTTGCTTTCACCCTTTGATAAATCTTCCATTATCGCCGCAGCCTTGTTATCGCCGGATATGATTGATTTTTCAATAGACCGGGACTTCACCGATTCAAGAGCCGATATTCCAAGCGATCCCAAAAGGAAAAGCCCGACCATCACCGCGGTGATTTTTGTAATCACATCAGCGGTGGAAGATCCGAACGCTGACTGGCTCGATCCGCCGAGAATTCCCATTCCCGATCCCTTGTCACTCTGAAGAAGAATCAGAACAACAAGAAGAACACACAGAACAACGAAAAATACCGACGCAAAACCTATTAAAACACCCATTTGATTTCCTCAAATATCTTTATAAAATTATTCGTAATAACTTGTCTTACGCTTTCGCTATCGCGATAAACGAATCAGCGACAAGACTCGCTCCGCCGACAAGAAGACCGTCGATATCAGGCTGAGAAAGAAGTCCACCCGCGTTATCCGGCTTCGCCGATCCGCCGTAGAGAACGGGAACCATATCTGCGATTTCTTTTCCGTAAAGATCCGCAAGTACCGAACGCACATACGCGTGAACATTCTGCGCTATTTCAGGGGTAGCCACTTTACCTGTTCCGATCGCCCATACAGGTTCGTATGCGACTGTGAGAATCTTCATCTGATCAGCGGTAATTCCCTTGAGAGCCGCCACCAGCTGTTTTTTGCAGACTTCATTAGATTTTCCCGCTTCATATTCCTCAAGAAGTTCACCGATACAGAGCATCGGTTCAAGACCGAACTCATACGCGGCTTTCACTTTTTCGTTAAGAAGATCATCTTTTTCACCAAAGACATGACGTCTTTCAGAGTGACCTATAAGAATATAACGGCATCCGGCGTCTTTCACCATTGCGGGAGAGTTTTCCCCTGTAAACGCGCCTTCAGCCTTGATGTACATATTCTGCATTCCGACATCAACGCCCTTGCCTTTCGCGATTGCGGCTACTTCGCGCGCATGCACCGCAGGAACGAATATCGCCATTTCACGCCCTTTGATATCTCCCTTCCCGTCAACGAGCCCCTTAACAAGTGCGACAGCTTCGTCGTGGTTTTTATACATCTTCCAGTTTCCAGCGATTATCTTTCTACGTGCCATATCAGTTCCTCTTTATTATTATACTATTATACGACAAATGTCAGTATTCCGGTTATTAAAAACCAATGTTCACAAAGTTGCGCAGTGTACAAAAAAGCAAGGATTTTATTACCGGGCTATCTTGAGAAATGAAAAGATTTTCAATCTTGTGGAACTACGCAAGAGATGCGGCTATTAACGCAGTCCATAATTCAGCAAAATCGACAGGAAATGTGTCTATCACCTGTCATTGTAGGGGATAATAACCGGTAAATAAAACAAAAGAGCGGTCACCCGCTCTTTTGTTTTATTATCAGCTTTTAAAAGCTTATTTCTTTTCGATCATATACTTAAGGAGATCGCCAACGCGGTTTGAATATCCCCACTCGTTGTCATACCAGCTTACAAGTTTGAAGAACTTGCTGTTGAGTTCAATTCCGGATCCCTTGTCGAAGATTGAAGAAGATTTGCAGTGGATAAAGTCACTTGATACAACTTCATCTTCTGTATATTCAAGGATACCCTTGAGATATGTTTCGCTTGCTTTCTTCATCGCAGCTGAAATTTCAGCGTAGCTCGTTTCCTTAACTGTTCTGACCGTGAGGTCAACAACAGATACGGTCGGAGTAGGAACGCGGAAAGACATACCTGTAAGTTTGCCTTTCACTTCGGGGCACACGAGTGCGGTTGCTTTCGCGGCACCAGTGCTTGCGGGAATGATGTTGATCGCAGCTGAACGGCCGCCTTTCCAGTCTTTCTTTGAAGGACCGTCAACAGTCTTCTGTGTAGCGGTATAAGAATGAATGGTTGTCATAAGACCTTCTTCGATTCCGAAACCTTCTTTGAGAAGAACATGAACAACCGGCGCGAGGCAGTTGGTTGTGCACGATGCGTTTGATACGATATTGTGTTTCGCGGGATCATAATCAGTGTGGTTCACGCCGACAACGAACGTTTTGTCTTCGTTTTTAGCGGGAGCCGAAATAATAACTTTCTTCGCACCAGCGGCGATATGGCCTTTTGCTTTCTCAGCATCAGTGAAAAGACCTGTTGATTCGATTACGTATTCAACGCCGAGTTCTTTCCAGGGAAGACCTGAAGGATCTTTCGCGCTTACAACTCTGATTTCCTTGCCGTTAACGACGAGGACATCATCTTCAGCGAGATCCGCTTTAGACTTCTTTGAGCCTACGGTGCCGTTGAAACGACCCTGAATTGAATCGTACTTGAGAAGATACGCGAGGTTGTCTGCGGGTACGATATCACCGACCGCTACAACTTCGATATCCTTGCCAACCATTCCCTGCTCAACAAGAGCACGGAACACGAGACGGCCGATGCGGCCGAAACCATTAATCGCTACTTTTACCATATTAATAACTCCATATCGGGTAGTTACGCCGCATCTAATGATACGGCAGTGAAAGCAATGTGTAATCTGCTTCAGTACCCACAATCCGTTTGCACCATATACTGTCAAGGGGAAAATTGTTCAAATACGCAACAGTTTACATGGATGAATAAAATGAAAGGGGGCGCCGGCATCTTTCAACAAAACCTTCGTAAAACATAGTATCACAGGAAGGGATATGTGTACTTATTTTTATTCATTCCCGCAACAGCTGCCGGATAATCAATACCGACGTGACAGACGTTTGTTAACATAATAGATATCAAAGCGGGAATACACGACACACATATACCTCACATGGGGAAAGTCGACGTACATTCGTCAGCCGGAGTAATCAGAATGGGATCATATAGGCAGGATGTCATTCACCGGAAAAACAGACAGAATAAGAGCTGAGATATTCTCTTTTACAGGATGATCTTCTGTGATCATCCTGTAATTTATCGACTCATACGGATGGAGTAACTTCCAGCGGATCAGTCCCCTTCAAACTCACAGATAGAGAATACCTTGTATCCCTCTTTCTCCATACGAGCCCGTCCGCCGACATCGGGAAGATCTACAATGAAAGCGATCTCTTCAACAGCCGCGCCCAGCTTTTCAACAAGTCTGGCGGCGGCAAGGCTCGTCCCCCCGGTGGCGAGAAGATCATCTATAAGAAGCACCCGATCCCCTTTACAGAGAGCATCGCGGTGGATTTCAACTTCATCACGGCCGTACTCAAGCTCGTATTCAACGCGTTCAGTTTCTCCGGGGAGCTTTCCCTTCTTTCGGATGGGAACAAATCCGACACCCAGCGAGTACGCGACGGCGGAACCCAGGATAAACCCGCGCGCTTCTATTCCCACAACCACATTTATGTGCCGGTCACGATATCTGTCAGCGATCACATCGATTGTGTCTTTCAAACCCTGCGGATCCTTGAGAAGCGTGGTTATATCCCGGAATTGTATCCCCTTTTTCGGAAAATCCGGAATGGTTCTTATCTTGTCTTTAATTGACTTACTCATGCTGCCTCTCATCGAATGAATACACCAAAAACAAAGATCGCATACAGTCATCGGATGTCAAATTATTTCGGTAGCGTTTCAATAATCACGGCTGAATTCACACTAAACTGGCGGATTCTCCGCAATTAAGTCATGCCGTCGGAATCCGCACAGGTTGAACGCGCGTTTCAACGATTAATCACGCAAGGTTTTTTCCCACTTTCGTGACCAGCCCATAAAAGGTTCCATAATCCTGAAAAGTTCCTTGCCGATACCGGTCAACGAATAACCTTCGAGGGTTTTCTCCACCAGTTTCGCCTCACAGAGATCTTTTATCCGCGCGCTGAGAATTGTTGGAGAAATCGAATCACATCGGAGCTGAAGTTCATTGAAAGGAAGAGGCTTGTCGCTCAACTGCCAGATAATCCCCATTGCCCATCGCCGGCCGAGAAGGTCGAACAATGCCATGACGGGAGCGCCCGATTTTGATCCTCTAACTGGTTTTCCTGGTTTGGGAATTGCCATGATTTTTTCCTTCAGTGATATAGAGACAAAACAATATCAGTAATTCTCTTGTGTGATCGTCAACATACGGTACGCGTCTTGTTAACGACCTTTCAGTCAATGACGGTACTCAGGCACGGAGTCCGTTGCCCGCAATAGACAATAGAACATTCCGCGCACTATTCCCGGACATCTAGTGTGCCGCCGGAAAGTCGTTCGACAAGCATTTTTTCTCCGCGGTTGGGTGACGACGGCAACGGAATCAAACAGCGTGACGGGGATCCGTACCCTTGTCGTTCGAAGCGCTGAAGCAAATGCGGGAAAAACAGTAACGCATTTCACAATTTGATACAGTACCGGTCGTACTAAAAAAACTGCTGAAATTAAGCCACGAAATATCTTCAAATCAATAAAGAAATGGAAATCGAAAAGTGGGCTTTCGGAAAAACATAACAGCGGACGTTCCCGCACGCAAATCCCGCCCGAATTCTATTTCATATTCCGCCGCGCAGACGCCGCGCAGCGTCTGCGCCGATGGATTCAGCGGTAAACCTACGGAGGTCCGTTCTCCGCTTACCGATAATCACAGCGCATCACAAAATCATCTTGACGGAAACAAAATCTCTCCGCAGAAAAGGTGACGGAAACACATATGACAAAACTTCCCATTCTGATAGTGATACCGCACGGCGGATACAAGGTTCCCGAAGAATTTGCCGAACACACCGAAATCGAAGAAGCCGATCTGCTGCTCTCCGCCGATACCGGCGCTAACGAACTATTCTCATCAGATACATACGCCGCAATACTCAATACACACATATCAAGACTGTTCATCGATCTCGACCGCTCGCCGATGGAACTCCCTCCCCGCGCTTCGGACGGAGTCATGAAACCGGCGGGATTTTTCGGCGGGGACCTTTTCTCCGAAGGGCAGCAGCCGGATAATATTGCGCTCGCGAATGTTCTCCGCAGATATTACTTCCCGTTTCACGACGCGCTCCGGAAAATAATTTCGTCGTCGGAAGTCCGGTTTGTGCTTGAATGTCACACGGTAGCGGCGGTCGGCGGATACTATGCCGCTGACCGCGACAGACCGCGTCCCATCGTATCGATTCAGAACCTTGTGCAAAGAGGGGAAAGAATCATTGAGGGCGCGTCCGCTTCCGCGGCGGAACATTTCCTCACCCAGTTCAGAAAGTGTTTTTCGGGAGAGGATTGCGTGTCAGAAAAACCGTTTATCATATCAGACAAACCGGTGCACGGTCACATCGCGCGCGAATATGCGGGAACGATTCCCTGGCTGCGGATCAATCTCTCGCGGGGTCTTTTTCTGAACGACAATCATTTCAATTTCGATTACGGTAAAATCGATCAGATCCGGATAGGAGATCTGCGGAGAAAAGTGGAAGACGCCGTTATCAGAGGATTATCAAAAATATAAACAGGAAGAAGCGAACTGAGCGATGCATGTGCGATGCATGTGCGATGCATGTGCGATGCATGTGCTGATCTCTTGCGAACTCAACTGAGATGATCATGCTCATTAACGGTAACCCTGAATCTGATTTCATATTCAACACCGCCTGTTTTCCCCTTCCGCACATCAATGGTGCCGTGAAGCTGATCCACCATCGCTCTCACCAAGCGCAATCCGAGAGTACCCGCGTCGCCGACCGAGAAGTTTTCGGGAAATCCGACACCATCGTCATGAATATTTAGAATAAATTCACCATCCACACACCGGAGCATGACACCTATGGTTCCGCATCTGTCGCCAGGAAAGGCGTATTTGAGCGCGTTCGACAACAACTCATTGATAAGAAGTCCGCATGAAATTGAGGAATCAATATCAAGAGACACATCATCGATTTCAATACTCAGCGCGATACGGTCAATCGTCGCGCCATACGCCGTAAAAAGACCGGCGCCCAGGCTTCGCACGTAACTGGTGAAATCGAGACGGGAGAATTCCTTCGACTGATACAATTTCTCATGGATCATAGCCATTGTTTTAATCCGATTACGGCTGTCGCGGAATATCTCGGCATCTTCACTGTCCTTTATATAGCTTTCCTGAAGATGAAGCAGACTTGATATGATCTGAAGATTATTTTTTACACGGTGGTGAATCTCTTTGAGAAGTATTTCTTTTTCGTCGAGTGACGCGCGAATCGCATTCTCCGCGCTTTTACGTGCGGTGATGTCAGAAATTATCGCGCCGATACGGAAGCCCGTACCCGTGACAATCGGGAACACGGTAATACAGATATTCCTGAAATCACCCCGTTCAGACAGAATATTCATTTCAACAGGCATGTTGAGAAACGGCGCGTCCCCACCCCGCAAAACGCTGTCTATCATATGATTGATACTCACATGCCGCTCAGAGGTCTGTTTTTCAACGGGAAGGCTCCCGAAAAATATATCAGACGCACACTCTCCGAGGGTACGTTCGCTTTTCAATCCGGTGATTTCCTCCACCGCGCTGTTCCACTCCACAATCTTTCCCCGTTCATCAACAAGCACAATCCCCTCAATCGATTGTTCAATCAGCATCCGGAACTTAAGCTCACTCTCCTTCAGCTCCTGTTCCGCGATTTTCTTTTCTGTGATATCTATACCCACGCTTGTGATGCCGATGCGGGAACCTGTCGCATCTCGCATAATCGTATTGTTCCACGATATCGTCCGGCTGATTCCTTCTCTCGTAACCAGTTCGTTTTCATAATGGAGCGGCGCTCCCGTCTCCAACAGACGTGAGAACATGTCATCATTCTCATCGGTATTTGACGGAGTAAAGATATCAAACCAGCATTTGTTAAGCACCTCCTCTCTTCTCCATCCGCACACTTTCAGAAAGTAATCATTGCAGAAAATAATTCGTCCGCCCGAATCGATCATAACAGTAATAAGCTGGATGTTTTCCAGCATCTCACGCATCCTTCGTTCCGACTCCATGAGCGAATTTTCGATAGCCCGCCGTTCCGTGATATCGCGTCCCACACCGAGAAATCCTATGGGCTTCCCGTTCTCATCCCGCATAACGTTTATCTGCGTCTCGGTGAGGAACATTGACCCGTCTTTCCGCACGAACTCCATTTCTATTTTTTCCGCCAATTGAGAGGAAGGATCATTCAACCTAGCGCTATTGAGATAGGCGGTAAGATGTTCCCGGGCCGCGGCAAACGACGTGGGTGAAACATAATTCCGCGAGGACATCGCCCACAACTCGCCGAATGAATATCCGCAATTCCGTGCGATTGACGGACTAAGATACATTTTTTTAAGATCAAGATCGAGCATCCATACCGTATCCGACATGTTCTGCGTAATCAGAAGATACCGGTTGCGGATCACTTTCAGCGCTTTCTCCGCGCGTCTGCGCATCAGCACATTTATAATCAGAATAATTATTATCATTATAAGCGGAACAATTATCGCGACTGTTATAAGAACAAACTGATATTTCCTCTTATAACTCAGATCTGGTTCATTCTTAATAATGCTGTCAGGGGGAAGAAGATTGAAATCTACCGCATAACGGCTCAGCGCACGGTAATCAAACATATAACGATTTGACCCTGAGACATCAACGGGAATTGACCCCGGTGGCACTCCCCGCAATATCGCCATCACCATTTCGCCGGAACGTTTTCCCTGATAATAACCGCTCACCACATTTCCGCCGACCGCGCCGCTCCCTATACGCGAATCGGTTATTACGAAAAACGGGACTTTCGCAGCACTGAAAATATACCGGATGCTTTCATCCTGAGACATCGTAACACCGTCATGATCAATAAAATGCGACAGAAGAAGAACCGCACTCCCCTTCCCAGCCGCTTTAATCGTATCACGCATGGACGCAAAACTCATTTCTCCCAGAGACAAATACCTGAAACCGACAACACCGGAAAATTCCGGTTCAACTTTCCTCACCGCGTTGACATGCGCCCGGCCGGTCATTGTGTCATCATATACCACAATAATTTCGCGGATGTTGGGCATAAAGCGGTGCGCGACAGCGATTGTCCCACGGTAATCAGGATTTTCGATCACCCCTGTAATATTATGAATATTCCGCATCATGGAGTAATCAAAATTATTGATCCCGGCGAATACCACAGGAACACCCGGAAATAATTCATCACGGATCTTCACAATAAAATCAAATGCGTCATTGTCCAGTGCAACCACGATATCAGGCACGTACGCACCATACTTGGATCGCAGAGCAGCCTTTACAGCGGAAATTCTCGGCTTCAGAGCAAAACGCTTTGTATCAAGATATTCGATAAATATTTCAGGAGTGTCAGCTGAAGATGAAACCGAGTCATGAAGACCCGCCATCTCCTCATCCGAAAGCGGATATCCCGGATGATAAGAATTGATCACAAGAACGCGCGCGGGGTTGCTCCGCGAAAAAGCTGATGACTGAAGAGGAGTCGCAAGAGCAAATCCTGATACAACAACAATGTACGCACACACATACCAGGATAAACGCATTCACCGCCCCCGTCACGGATTCAAAGGACGACGGTATGATAACCCGGATTGAGGGCTTTGTCCAGAAAATATGAGAGAAATATACGCCGGACAATCCGCGCCGCACATTAATGCGCGATACATTCCCGACAGTGATCCACCGCAACCGGGCACGCCCTGTCACGACGTAGCCGGAGCTTCACAGTACATACGGGAACAAATCTGTATACGGCACTCATCCGAATTACGGAGGGCATTGCGCGCATACAGATCGGAAGAGTTCCGTCGAAAGATACCGATCACCTCTGTCCGGAAGTATTGTCACAACGGTTGATCCGCGCGGCAGTGACCGCGCCGCTTCCATCGCGCCCCATATAGCGGCTCCGCTCGAAATGCCGCAGAAAATTCCCTCACGTACCGCAAGATCACGCGCGAACTCAAACGCAGTATCATCCTCACAGATGAACTTCCCGTCAACAAGCTCGGGCCGGTAAATCGCGGGAACGATCGATTCATTCATATTCTTGAGCCCCTGAATCCGATGGTTCTCGGTCGGTTCCACCGCGATAACTTTCACAGACAATGAGTTATCCCGAAAATACCGCGAACACCCCATAACTGTTCCGGTCGATCCGAGACCTGAAACGAAACAGTCAACTGATCCCGCATCCCTCATTATCTCCGGAGCTGTTCCTTCATAATGCGAACGCCAGTTAGCATCATTACCGAACTGGTTCGGCATATAGTATTTATCTGAATTGGTTTCAAGTATATGATGCGCGCGCCGTATTGCCCCGTCGGTTTTCTCGGAACCGGGGGTGATCTCAAGCTCAGCGCCGAAAGCGGCAAGTACTGACCGACGCTCCTGACTTACGCAAGCGGGCATAACAAGTTTGATCCGGAATCCCATTGCCGAGGCAACCATCGCAAGGCCGATCCCGGTGTTCCCTGATGTCGGTTCGAGAATTGTCTTATCCGCGGTCAATAAACCGGCCGCAACCGCATCGCGTATCATTCTGTACGCGGGACGATCCTTCATGGATCCTCCGGGGTTTGAGCCCTCACATTTCGCGAGAATCCTGACCCCTGTTGTGTCCGGATTCCAGATATTTCGGATTTCAACAAGAGGAGTATTCCCAATTGATTCAAGAATAGTCATAAAAACTCCTTTTGCCAAACTTGACGCAAGGGAGCTGTTCTGTCATTTTTATTTTTTGCAATTATGTAAGTATTATAATCGGCCGCGTTGAGGAAGAGGTGTTGATGTTTTTCCACCAGGAAATCCCGTTTCATTCGACGCATAACTGCCAACACTTTTCAGACCGTAACTCACAGCATGATGCATCTTATCAGTTGTGATATCATTTAAAACAGTTGGATAGATAAAGGACGAGCGCTTAAATTTGGTGTGTTATCGTTATTCTGACTTGATGGCCGTAAATTCCCTGTGAGGGAATGATGGTATGTGATAGAATCACGCTGACGGTTTGTACGATTTGTTATCAAAAACTTTACTGAAGTGTTTTGTGTCCTCTATTTCGTTCGGATTCGGAAATCAAGGATCTGTAATTTGTCCGTATTTGTAGTGATCACATCAGAAGAAGCGCCGGAAGAGAAATTATATATCACATATTTAAAATCCTTGTTTTTGAATCCAAACGGAAAAGATCTGATCTGGTTGCGCAGAATGTGGACTTCGACGGGAATCAGCGCTTCAGTATTTGATAGCAATATTGGCGTACCCGCCATTGCTTCATAGGTTACGTTCAGTTTTGTACATACCATCGTTCTGATATCAAGTAAACCAAGGGAATGATCATATTCTCTGGCAGATGTGCCATCCCCATTCTTGATTTTCACCTGCTCGACAAGTAATCGATTATCTGAGGCAATGCGAAAAATCTGCGACACTGATCCGTCGACCTGGCGCATCGCACGGGATTCTTTATCCATTATCAATAACCTGTCATTGTAAAAATCTTTGCTTCCGAAAATGATGAACTCGTCAGTGATAATCAGATTATCAAGAAACTCATTCTTTCCAGTCACGCTGAATAAAATCTCCTGTCTGCCGGTTTTCAAGTTATGATGAACGAGTTCCCGCGCTTCAATTCCCATTTTCGGGTCACGTCGCAGAAAATATACATGTTCCTGATTGATGTCAAAATCTGAAATCCGGGCGGTCGAAGTCAGGACGCGCCGCTTCTCTGATGATAAAGTGTCAATAGCGAATATATTATATGTATCCGCTGTTTTCTTTAAAAAATAAACGCTGTTATTGTTGCTGTTACTGAAGCGCACACAGGAAATACCTTTCATTCTATTCAGGAGCGTCCTATTCATCACTGCATTCTGATAATACAGCAAACATCCTTTTTCCTTGTCCAGAAGAAGGTAATCGTATGGTATGTTTCCGGCTGAACTGCCAACCGTCAAAAAAAGCAATATTACTGATAAAATCAAATAGCGTATGGCTTTCATAGTGAATCCCTAAGTGTGACCGGTAAATTATTTTGTTTCGGTACCGTTATGCCCTGAATCAGTTATTTTATGCATGTTTATGAATTCAATCTGAATGATGATGGAATACGGTGTCAACTGTTTTGCAGCGATCGGCATGCATGTGCACAATTGAATAATATGGATTAACACTATTTGAAAGTACAAATATCCTTAGTTTGATAAAAAGCCGAACACTTGTCCCATTAGGAAATTCCGTCCCACCCACCGCATAACTGCAACCACTTTTCAGACCGCAACTCACGGTATACTGTATCTTATCAGCTGCGATACCCTTAACAACGGTTGGATCAATACAGGACGGGCACTTAATTTCGCGACGCTTCTTGTGGATAAAGTGTGATCGGCCATTGCAATGCGATTGAGAATGAAGCGTATATACCGGGTTCAATTTGTTTGTGCTCTTACCGTCGTGATTTACCGTTATTATCCAAGCCCCATTTACATAGCGTATTGAGAACGGGGATAAGAGAACGTCCCTTGTCCGTGAGAGAGTATTCAACTTTTGGCGGAATCTGCGGGTACTCTTTTCGAAGTATAATTTTCTCTTTTTCCATTTCTTTCAGACGCGAACTAAGCATCTTGTGCGTGATCTTGGGCATCAACTTTTTCAATTCACCGTATCTCAGAATATTGTGTACTGACAGAAGATATATCAGAACAAGTGTCCATTTACCCCCTATTATTGACATTGTATACTCAAGAGATGCTCTGTTTTTGCAGCCCATTAACGCTCTCCTTTTTGTTAGTATATTACAAATATGTGCATACTTGACTAAAATATAGAAACATGGTAATAAGCGCAAGAAATGTTTATAATTTTTATCAGGAGATTCAAATGAACGACATACTGAAAACCATTCATGCAAGACGAAGTGTGAGAAGATACACCTCGCAAGTACCCGAGAGTAAATTAATCGAAATGATACTTGAGTCAGGCGCCAGCGCTCCGAGCGCAAACAACAATCAGTCATGGCATTTTACCGCTGTTGTCGACAGATCAAAAATTGATAGTCTCGATGCGGTTATCAGAAAAGGAATCGCTCAATCTACAAACGAGACGATACGCAAATTCGCCGATCGAAAAACGAGTTTCTTCTACGATGCGCCTGTTTTGATTCTGGTATCATGCGCAAATGATGTGCCTTTCAATCCGCAGAGTGCCGACAGTGCCTGCGCGATACAGAACATGATGATCGCGTCAGTATCGTTGGGACTGGGATCATGCTGGGTGCATGCCCCTGTCATTGCCGGTGCCTACGATGAGTTCAAACAATCGATAAACGGGCTTGGTGTTCCGAAAGACCACTCGGTCTATGGGTCGGTGATTGTCGGGTATCCCGTTGAAGCTGTTACGGCTGGCCCGCCGAAAAAAGACGGTGTGTGGCATATCGTGAAATAATCACCGGAAAGTTTTTCTCCATGAATCGCGTGTGCAAGGTGGACAATCCTGTTACTTGTCAGATTGTCCATAGCACTTCAGCCCCAGAACAATGTCCTATTAGATAGTACGGGTATAACTGCCTCGAGCATCGTGTGCTAACCGGTAATTACTGGTCGCCGACATATTACTACGATAATTATAGTAAAAATTTCAGGAGGATCACACCCATAAGTAAAGAGATCGCATAACTCGGACTTGTCCCACCAGGAAATTCCGTCTCATACACCGCATAACTGCAACCACTTTTCAGACCGTAACTCACGGCATACGGTATCTTATTAGCAGTGATATCCTTTACAACAGTTGGCTCAATACAGGACAGGCGCTTACATTTTAGAGAATAACTCCCGAGATCATCTTACCGCGGAACCACGTCGATTTGATCAACTCAGACATGGCGATTTCCGCATATAAGTCATCAGTGTAACCGGTTAGAAAACACACCGCCTGACGGCAATTAAAATCAGAAATACAGACTCGCTTTCACATATACGCCGTAGAACAGCTCATCACGAAGACTTATTATCCCCGCTCTGGTTCCCTTCGTAACCGTCTGCTCCGAGCCCGTCTCGTTCTGAAGCGAGATATCCCGCTTCAGAACGATATCATCACTTGTATATGTTGATATCATTACAAACTGAAAAAATCCCCCCAGATCGAATCGAGCATAGTCAGACACATACCGCAGCGATGTATCCATAGTGAACGCGTAACTCCTCGTCATCAATCCGGGCTTAATCTCAAACCAGGGATTTTTAACCCGTGACACCCCCATAGTCGCGGGAAGAAATACATCAAGATAAAGATTATCCGTGAAGAATGATCTCCCATGCATACCGACAACCATATTGTACTGCTCGATTACGGAATTGATGAGTACCGGAGTATAAGCTTCAAGACTATCCTTCGGATCAATATTGACAATCGTAGGAGCCTTATATCGCACATACTGCCCTCCAATCTCCCCGCTCAGGGCCGACCGCGATCCGCCCGTGACGATCTTGATGGAATATTGCTGATAGGTCATGTTCCATTCCAGTTTTGAGTCACGCGGAAGAGAAACCCGCGAGCCGTCGTAGTCGTAATACAATACCGGTCTGTATCCGCCGCTACCGTCCTCAATTCCGTTACTCGTGATAGTCCCATTGAAATTTCTTATTGAGAAATCGCTCTTCACCGTGAAACCGGCAACATGAATGCCGGCGAACATGTCGAGACGCCGCATCATGGTACTCTTGTGTGTGTCGGTTTCTTTGTCCTGATTCTTTGAGAATCCGATCTTCTCCCGAAAATTATTGGTTATATAGTTGATCCCGCCCTGTACGAACAAAAGTGTCGACGTCACTTCGAACTGCCGCGCGAAAATCGGATCGATATCGTACCTCAACTGGTTGAAATCTTTAAACGCTGAAATACGGCTTTCCATAGGAGATGGATTAAACCGATAATAACCAAGGCCGACGCTTGCCCGTACAATTGCGGACTCATCCGGACTTTCATCCCGTTTCTGAGGAGGATCCGATATTGATGACTCTGTTTTATTTTGCGCTGAACTGTCACCATTACCATCATCCTGGGCGAATAACTGTATCGTGCAGTATATCAGCATTATAAGAACCAGAAAATATACCTTCATACATCCTCACAGTAATGCCTGACTATCTGATCAACTCCGTGTATAATCTGACGGTATCCAGCCATTTATGATTATTTCCGGGAATACCGTGGTTACAACATACCATCCTTCCGCATTCTGTCGATAGTATCAGCCGACAACATCCGCTCTATAGTCATAACATATGCCGGGCCGAAATTCTTTATCGCGCTTTTCTGTTCTGCCCCGTCAAGAGTCAGAGTATCGAATCTTTGTGTTGCCGCACGTACATTCCTTGCCGTAAGATCATTCGTCAATACAGACATGAACGATCGATCACAAGGGAGATTATCATATCATATAAGGGAAAAAAGGTAAACGTGGCAAATACGTAGAAGTGCATTTATCAGTAAAATCTTACACTACTGTTGATTATACATAGATCAATCGAATCGACTTTTTTTTAATCAATACGAGCGGGACTTCAGAACCCGGTAGAACTCAGTACTTCTGAATATAATACTCATTAATCAGATTCAGAAGCTCTATCCTGTTATTTACGCCGAGCTTATTGTAAATCGAAAGAACATGAGTCTCAACCGTCCGTTTGTGTATTCCGAGCTTCTCCGATATTTCACGGTTGGATAGACCGTTGATGAGCAACTCGATTATCCTGAATTGCTTTTCAGTGATTTTATACTGCGTTCTCAAATCAGCTATGCCTCTGTTTTCCTTCGACACTATGAGAAAACCCGTAAAGTCATTGAATGCGTCTGTAATACGCGATATGTACGAATCCGTTATCAGATGGTCGGAATCAGTTCGATATATGATTCTGCCGGTAAAAGAATTCTTTTTCGACATTTGAAGTTCTTCAAATTTTTTTTCGAGAATACCGTCCATGATGATATAATCATCGATTCGATGTTTCCTGAGCGAATTCAGACCGCGGGATATTTTCTTCGTAAAACTGAAGTTTGCATCCATAAAAGTTCTATCGGGATTCAATATGATCACGATGTCCTGTATGTTTGATAAAATCTGACCGGCAATATCCGACATGCGGAATTTCATAAAACTGTACTTCACCAATGTGTATGAAAGAGCGAAAAAATACACTATGAACATGATGAACAGTACATGCGGTAACTTATAAAAAGAGAATCTGTTCAGGATGAGATCACAGACATCGCTGATGACAAGAGTCACTACAATACCGATGAACAATATCCGTGACTGAAGTTTGACTTTGTTAAATGTGCTTTTTCTTCCCCACCGGTAAATGAGATATAATACAAGCACGGGGTATACTGTTACATGCACGACATAGGCTTTAAGGCTTACTAAACTGAAATCATCCGAATATAGCCATAATCCGTTTCCCGATTCATGAGCATGATGTATCGTCGGAGGGCCGCTCAGGACAAGAAACATCACAATAATTGACGGAATATATATGAGCAGTTTATACGCGAGTTTCGCAGGTATCTTCGTCAAAGAAACATAAAAGTGTAGGAAAACAGCGGTAAAAACGGTTATCAGACAGAGATTGATCTTATGCCATAACTCCATATCCGTCTGAATTTGAGATAACTGAACCATCAATCCCGTTACTATACAGGAGGAGAGCAGCAGACTTTTAATAAAGAAAAGGACAGTGATACTCGTTCGCGGTTTGAAGCTCAGAATATAGGCGCCGAGAATCAGAAAGGAAGTAAACGCGACGGATGATAGGATAATGAATAAATGCATGTCATTCCTCTGATATTCGTAATGTGTATACAATTTAGTACATGTCAATGGTTTTTCAGGTGATGTACAATCAATTACGACCGATCACGTTGTATCGGTAAGACATCCCTTTAAACCGGAACACATTTACGTAATACGGTTGTGTCATTATCGATGTTTCATTTATCACCGATGCCATATTCGACATTTATATCAAAGTTAGGTTCAAAGTCTTTGAAAACGAATTCCACCGCACCGTCTTTCGCGATCCCGTTTATCTGAGAAGGAAACACATAACCTGATGATTTCGCAGAGAAAGCGGATCTTATTCTCACCAGTTAAATTCGTTAAACCAGTTGGCTCTATACAGAACAGGCTCTTAAATTTGATCAGTTGATTCCCATAATTGTTGCGAGCAAATATAAGGTCAATCCGATCAAGGTTGAATCGGGAATGCTCGGATTCGTCACCGGTTTGTACCGGCCTGTTGTCAAAGCCGGACTTAGTGAGCGCTTGCGTCGCGAATGGAGAATTGGCGCGATTCATGCGGTGTCGTAATCGCTTTTGTTCCGCATGAAGCGTGACAAAAGCAGATGTATTTTACATTCTTCGGGTGGGAGATAAGCGGCTAAAGCCGCTTTTTGTCTTCTCTCTCTCGGAAGGGTGAAAATTATTTTCTACTTCTCTCGTTCGATCGACAATAAATAAAATCACCACGTTTACTTTCAAGAGACCTCGAATTATCTTTGTGCGTCAAATTTACTAAATACAATCCACGCGGCTGACCGCGCCTTTTTCAAAAAAAGCAAAGGAGCGATTGCTTTCATTTGTGTTTACATCCTTTGCTTTTTTTTGAAGCCCCTGCCCATTTTTGAGCCCCCCCCCCCAACTTTAACGCTATACATTATTCCCTGGGATGGGGGTAAGCCAGGGGTTTGGGGCGCAGAAGGCAGTGGGAAGGTACACGGATTAACGGCTGGCGTAGCATCCGTTTTTCTACGCTATTGATTCAACGAGATTGGCTTCGATATGGTTTTCGCACATACACCTCTGTCATCGTTCCCTGGGACAATTCAGAGTGACATATTTTTTATCATGCGTGCAATTGATTGCACCGTTTTCCGATTTTATGAAATGCACACATGTTTTACATTTTTTCGTCGATCACCGCCTTAATTTTCTCTATACAAGTGTCACCAGGAAAATAACCAGGTGGCTCCTCAGCAAGATAGAAGAATATATTGATACTCCCGATTCGGGGCTCTGGGAATTCCATGAAACAATCCAACATTACTATTTCACCCATCTGTTCAATTATTATTCAAAGTTGCATACCCCTGGCTATTTCACCCCCGAATCTCCCGTGTTTTCCCTGTCGGGGATTTTTGCGTGTATCATATTCCACAAATTCCTGTCTTCCTGCCCCAATCGCCAAAAACCGATTGAGTTAATTCCAAGTGATTTATATATCCTTGCCTTTTCGAGAATTGAATCAGGGTTTTCATAATATACTGAAACCGTCACTGTATCTTCAAAAGTAAAACTCGGATAGGATGTATTCAGATCACGGAGATCAGTCCGAGAGGTGAGAATTTTACCGATTGAACTGTTTTTAAAAGCTCTATTGTTTTTCTTGTCCTGCCAACTCCTCCCGTAAAAGGGAATACCAAAGATGATTTTATCCCTGTCCATTTCTTTGATCGCATATTGCGCGACCTGCGTACACCATTCGGATGACGCTATGGGGCCGGGTTTGCTTCCACTCCAGTGCTCATCATACGCCATGATAAATACCCGGTCGGCAATAGCCGCAATTCTTTTATAATCGAACCCTTTGTTTCCAGTACTCGTATATGCGGGAACAGCGACACTTAACGTTTTTGTTCCGATTGCGGCCTTTATATCTTTTAAAAAATCACAGAATTTCCGGCTGTCATCCGGATGCACGGATTCCAGATCTATCTGAAGTCCGTCGTAATCCCTTGAAAGGGCGGATATTCCGTCAATTACTCTCTTCCTGAACTTGAGATCCGGATTTAGTATAAAATGGGTAAGCGACATGTTGTTAATATTTGCCAGCACGATATGAAGCCGCTGATTTTTCCTCAGTTTCAGGGTTGAAGGGTACTTTGGCAAAATCAGTCCCCCTTTATAATCCAGTTCGGCACTGAAATAACACAGATCCGTTATAGGTTCATTCCCCGTGTATTCATTCTCCTCCCCCTTCATGAGATATGCCCATATTTCCCTGAATGACTCGCTTCCACGTTGTCCAGACAACATGTCACTTCCTTTCGACGGAGTACTCACGCATCCGTTGATAAGTATCAATGCAATAATACACAAGTATACTTTTCTCAAAGCTTTCATGTTTTGTTTTCCTGTTAATTTCGAAGCCAGACAGTGTCAAATCTTTCGTATCAAGTAACCGGGATTATCTATTCAAATAATAATCCCATATAATAATTAATATCAGTTCCTGCTTTTAATTATCAACTGAAGTGTTTCAACTTTCGCCTTCAGTTCGGTTATTTGCTTTTTCAACTCTTTAATACGCTCTTCAAGCTCATTGGTGTCTTTATCATATTTCTCTTCAAGGTCACTCAGACTTTCTTCCGTAAGTGACAATTTCTCGACAATCTCGTTGTATTCACTCTCCCAATAGATTACATCCGCTTTCGCGCTTCTGAACGGGATAATAAGATAGAATGATGTCAGAACCGTGTATATAACTCTTTTCATGACTTACCTTTGTAATCCTTGATTATATATTGAAGGAGTCGGTTTGATAAATTATGGATAGAAAGTATTCATATTTTTCAGATCACGGTATTTGTACATCCTCTGACTATATGGATGCAATATCCGTGCCAAAGAAGTGACAATAAAAGACCGGAAAGCGTTCTGTTTCCAGATCTTTATGACACCTGTATACAATCTGTTATGGTAAATAGTGATTCCGGTATGGCAAATATACCAACATGTCCCGGGGAACAGTATTATTTTTATTCTTCTCGCGTCTCATCATTTTGAGGAACTTCAATGCGGTTTTTGTTTTTCGGGTCTGTGATGGTTTCCACACGTGACATTCGAGTGTGAATTGAGTGAGGCAGATAAATTCATTGCATTAATTGTGAGTTTCGATCTTCTGAGTATTATCACAGTAAAGGGATTATACTATGTTCAGATTTGTCAGGAACATAAAAATATCAAGAAGACTCGGAATATTTTTTCAGATAACCATTATTCCGATGATCATACTTTTCGGTGCGTTCGTGTATGTGACAAACACAATCTATGATCTTGAAAATCGTATCATGTCTGATAATGTACGAAACATACGGGCGGTATACAATCTTGAATTATCGCTTCTCCGGCTCCGGAGATTGAACGCGAATTACATCATCAAGCCGGAAATAAAGTATCTCAACGCGTTTCATAAGAACGCGAATGAATTCAATATGTGGATCCGCGAGTCATCATTAAATTCAACAGACCGAAATGAAACCAAAATCATAACCCAAATTTCTGAAGACTTCGGCAAATATCTGAAAAAGCATGATGATATCGTGAAACTGATGCATCAGAATAACAAAACAAAAGCGATACAGACCATGCTCAGCGAGGGAAACAATTTCTATGACGCTATCTATGATAATTGTGAACTTCTCATCCGCCTGAACGACAACAAAATTGAGCATCTTGAACAGAAAGTCCGGCATTACCTGACTCTCAGCAGACGATTCGGATATGTGACCATGTTTATTTTCCTGTTTATCG